>Ga0209125_1000624_pt1 | contig 42636 bp, 34 predicted proteins | sample BarGraIncub1131A_FD_184503 | JGI IMG/M metagenome (GOLD analysis project Ga0209125, IMG submission 184503) | Arctic peat soil microbial communities from Barrow, Alaska - Barrow Graham LP Incubations 11-31A (SPAdes) (version 2) | ecosystem: Environmental > Terrestrial > Soil > Wetlands > Peat... | reverse complement strand
GATTTCTACCGGTACGTGGCAGCAAATAAGGCCAATTGCTTTTTTACCTTGTGCCTTCCAGGCTTTAACTGACTCGCCTGAAATCTCTGAATTGAATAATTTCTGGTAATCCATGTGTCTCCTCCTTTTTATTCTTGGGGCAATAATTTCAAGCCTATGGAGGCACTCCGACCTGCTAATCAAGTCAAGAATACCCCATAAGTTAAAATTTTAAATTATTGACACTCAACGAATCGAGTAGTCAAGGGGTTGTCCTTAACCCGAATTTTCGCATGATAAGTCGATTAATTCAGTCAATCATACGCCTTATATTCTACAATCCCAACTTCAAAATGTCAATTCACGAAAACATTTCTGTTGATTAAACGATAATACGAGCAAAAATTTGTGCAATACTGCAAGTGAATCTCTTGTATGTATAATCAAATGTTTATGCATACATCTCATAATATTTATGAATCACTTTTGAGAAACATGCACAAGTCCCACACGCATTACCTCATTACAACTGTTTCGAAGTATTCCGATATCTGCGCTTTGATTTCGTCGCCGGACTTATAGCGTCCGTCAATGGCGTCAAGGTCTACATATAGGGTAGGCATACCGAACTTATCCTGCACCATATCCGTAACCATCTTCGCGGAAGCCCATGTGTGCTTGCAGCCGACATGTCCTAGGAACATGGAAACATTTGGAGAGTACTGCTCGAAGATTTCTTCAACCATCTTGACGTGGTTCTCGCTCGGTCCGGAAGCGCCGTGTATCATCGGGTTGTTCTGCATCTTTCTGCCCATGGTTTTGAAGCAGTCGCGTCTGTCATCCATGTGATTATACATAATATCGCCCTGGAAACCAAAGGCGTCCATAACCGCAACAGCGTTATATTCCTTCTGCATCCAGTCCATAATGCCGGCGTTGCCCCAAATCATATTCTGTAGCATAGCGATACGGTATTTTTCGTCTTCGCATACACCCATGCCGAGATCCACCATCATTTGTCCGGCCTCAAGCTCGCCCTGATATAGGTCTCCCATTATAGGATAGCACGCAACAGCGTTCGTCGTTCCGTTCAGAACGAGGAGTCGGCCTGGTAGCGGGCAGGGCTTATTCTTACGCAAATCCGCGCACTGTCTCTGCAGGTCGAAGTTGCGGTTTGCGTTTTCCATGTAGTATTTGAGCTTATCCCAGTCGAGCTTATGTCCCGTGTGCTCTTCCATGAAAGTGACCAAGTCTTCCATCTGGTCTGCAAGGTATTCCGCTCCGCGCTCATCTCTGCGGAAAGGCATATCAAAGCTGAAGGTAGGAACGCCTATCATCTTCTCCATCGCGGGGTAGGCAACGCGTGAACTGTCACAGGGGACAGAGTTGTATATGAACAAGTCGGGCTTCATACCGTAAGCCCCGCTGAGCCACGCACCGAGTTCCACTTTGTCAAGACCGCACATGGACGCGCCGACATATTTTTCTGCTTCGTCTATGTATTTAGCGGTAAGCGAAGGGTTCGTCGAGAGGCGGAAAGGAATGGTGTCCAGATAAAATCCGACGCAGTCGAATGCCGCGATAAGCTCAGTAGGTACGGAACCGCCGTAGAATACAAGCTTTTTTCCGTTTTTATGGGCATCTCGGAAGCCATCCCACATGAACTTCTGGATTTCCATTGTCCAGAGCATATCAGGGTTTCTTTCCTTCATTCGCTCAATGGAGGCATCTACCTTTGCGCAGGCAAATTCCGTTATGGTCATTTCGCCCTTTAAAACCAGTCCTTCAAGATCTTTTATATCAGCCATTTCTTAGTCCTCCTTCTCTATCATCTCAATGAATGCTTCGGCACGGATTGCAAGCTGCCCAGCGTTTGCCATCTGCTCTTCACGCTCAACGGTCAGAAGAGGTATTCCCTCGTTCTTTAGCTTCTGTTCAAGCAGAATGTTCTCTCCGCCCCAGCACTCGCAGTTCTGCATTCTCTGATAGATGATGCCATCCGCATTATAGTCCCTGACAGCCTTGATTATGAAATCGTGTAATTCGGTATGTTTGTCCATCATTCTCGGGCATACAAGGCGCTCGAGGTAGTATTTTGCGATTGAACCGAGAACGTCCTTATCGTCAATAACCAGAGGTTTGCCGAAACCTCTTTCACCGAAGCACAGAGCGTCTGTAACGATAAGTCCGCCCTTTTCTTCAATAACTTGAAGATATTCGGGATTGTCGAGTGCCGAACCGATTACCATTATGCGTGCGCGTGCATTTGTGATGGGCGTACGATTCTTAGCGTCGGCAAGAAAAGCTTTTAGAAGCTCTATGTATTCATCAACAGGCATGTTTGTCGAAGAAAGCGTCAGTCTCAGCATGTCGGTTCCGCTGATGACGGGGTTTTCCGCCTTACGCAGTTCATTGACCTGAGCAACAAGTGCACGGGCTTCGTTCTGCTTAGCCACCGCCGCTTTGAGTTTCCCGTCGGTAATTTTGTTTCCGGTGAGCTTTTCCAGGCCTTCAATGAGGTCCGTAAGCTCCGCCCTATAGAAGGGCATGGTTCTGGTGTTGCTTAAGCGCGGAGCGCCGATCTGTACGATGAACTTGCTATTGTCGCCTTTTTCATTGATGTATTTTGCGTTATCGTAAATACGGGATGCCATCATACATCCGTCGGAAGCTACAATACCGTCAAGCTCATAGGTTCCGTCGAGCCAATACTGCAAAATTGACTTTGCATAACTGCAACTGAAACTGGACATCCATGTTTCCGCCGCACTGCTGTCAACGCAATTTGTGGCTCTCATGCGGACGGGAAGTACATCCGCGGCGTAAAAAATCTCCTCCGGCACATGACAGCAAATGACTCCCAAAGCCTTTTTTCCCTGAGTCCTCCATGCCTTTGCCGCTTCGCTTGAAATGTCTGAATCAAACAATTTTTGGTAATCCATGTCTTTCCTCCTTCTTGTTGTGAAAAGTGCCTGCTATTGAAAAGTCAGACAGCGTTTTCGCCGTCTGGTACTGCTCCGACCAGCGCCGGAGCAAATGCAAAAATATTTATATTATTACGGACATCCGATGTGTCTGCCTAATTTTACAGAATATCCGTTTTGCACAGGAATGGAACGTAGGCTTTGAGGATTTTCCCTCTTGTTTTTAGGCGAAAACCGCAGTTTGTTCATTTCTTGTCGGAATTATCCCATTTAAATCACGAGGAAATTATAACACTACACTTCAAGGAAATAAAGGCTTTTTGTTTTTGTAGTACCTACACATGTTCACAAAAATTCTTCGGTTTTTTCGCTATTTTGTCTTTTGAAGGCTTTTTCGCCTATTATTTCCGACAAAAAGGAAGAAGGCACGAATTAGTAAACTCGTGCCTTCTCCGCCAAAATCCGCAGTTTTATATAACTGCAGATTTAAAAATATCTTACTTTTTTAGTTCGAATTTGCCCGGTCGCAATCTAATCAGATTCTAACGACTGTTGTGAGGTATTCGCCGATTGCGTCTTGGACTTCTTCGGCCGATTTATAGCGTCCGTCTATGCAATCAACGTCGATAAGCAGCGTGGGTATGTCGTACTTCTGCTGGATGAAATCGGACAAGATTTTTGTGGAAGCCCATGTGTGCTTGCAACCGACGTGTCCGAGGAATACAGAAGTATTAATGTTGAAGTTGTCCATGAGGTAGGTAATTCTGTCACAATAATACTCGACAGGTCCAGCAGCGCCATGAATCATCGGAAGGTTCATCATCTTAACTGCCATTACCTTCAAGCAGTCTTCAAAATCGCTCATATTTTCATATATGTCCGGGTGATAATGACCAAGAGCGTCCATGATGCAAATAGCTCCATATTCACGCTCTAAGTAAGAGTAGGCCTTGAGCTGAGTCCAGAGCATATTCTGGAGGAAGAGCATACGGTATTTTTCGCCATTCATGCAGGCGCCCATCTCCATTGCAATCATCATCTCGCCCATTTCCAGTTCCTTCTCGAGGAAGGGTATCATGGCGGGGTCTGCGGCCATGCCGCTCATGCAGGCATTTGTGACAAGTAGCATTCCGGGAAGCGGGCAGGGGGTGTGTTTTCTCAAATCGGCTATTTTCCCGATCAATTCGTTTGTTTTGTTGGCGATTTCCATGCTTGCCTTCATCTTGTCCATGTCAAGCTTTTTGCCGGTGAGTTCTTCCATGAATGTGATGAATTCCTTGGTCTGCTCGACGAGGTAAGCCACTCCGCGCGCATCTCTGCGGAAGGGAAGGTCAATGTTGAAAACTGGGCAGCCCCACATTTTTCCCATAATCGGATATGCAATTCTCGAGGAATCGCAGGGGACGGTGGAATACACGAAAGCGTCAGGAATAAGACCGTACTGATCTGCAAGCAGGGCGCCCAGCTCAACCTTATCAATGGAGCACATGCTTTGGTTTGTTTTTGACTCACAAAGGTCCACAAACTTTGAGTTCATATCGCCTTTGGGGGCAGTGCTCAGTGGAAGCTGATCAAGATAGTAGGGCTGGCAATCAAAAGCGTAAATGATGTCAACGGGCATAGGTCCGCCGAAAGCGATGAGCTTTTTGCCGTTCTTTTGAGCGTCACGAATCTGACCCCACTGTGCGACCTGAAGGTCATATATCCACGCGCTGTCAGGATCTTTGTTAAGAGTATGCGCAAGCTTACCTTCGCACTGATTTGCAATATAATCGGTAGTGCTCAATTCACCGCTCATAACTTTTAATAAGTCAGTATCAACCATTGCCATTTCTTAGTCCTCCTTCTCTATCATCTCTATGAATGCTTCTGCGCGAATCTCAAGCTGACCGATGTTTGCCAGTTTCTCTTCACGCTCAAGGTAGAGGATAGGAACTCCTGCATCCTTTAGAGCCGGCTCGAGGTATGTGTTCTCTCCGCCCCAGCATTCGCAGTTTTGCATTTTTACATAGAGAAGACCGTCAACTTTGTATTCTGTTGCTCTATTCACAATTAATGCATGCAGTCTATCTCGGTTGTCGATCATTCGCGGGCAAACTATACGCTCGAGATAATAATCGGCAATAGAGCCAAGAACATCATCGCGGCTAACCTTGAGCTCATCGCCGAAAGTCATGCTTCCTAAACAAAGCGTATCGGCAACGACAAGTCCGCCCTTGTTCTCAATTGCCTCGATATATCTCGGATCGTCGAGCGCGCTGCCGATAACCATAAGACGTGCGCGGTGACCGGACACGGGCTTTCTGTTGGGAACATCTGCAAGGAATGCCTTTAAAAGCTCTAGGTATTCCTCAACAGGCATATTAGTTGAGGAGAGCATGATTCTCATTGCTTCGGCACCGGTAATTACAGGGCGCTCAGCCTTTTGGAGCTCCAGAACCTTTTTTACAAGACCACGCGCTTCGTTGTAGATTTCAATGGATTTGATAAGCTTATCGTCTGTGACCTTGTTTCCGGTCAGCTTTTCTAAGCCATCGATAAGAATCTTGAGTTCTTCCTTGTAATAAGCCCTTGTAGTTGCGCTGTTCATACGAGGAGCTCCGATTTCGATGATTGTCTGCTCTTTACCACTCTTCTTCGAGTATGCCTTCCAGTTGTCATAGATTCTTGCCGCCTGCATACAGCCATCGGATGTGACTAAGCCATCCAGATTGTACACATTGTCAATTAAGTACTGAAGAATTGATTTTGCAAAACTGCAGCTAAAGCTTGACATCCAAACCTCTGCCTCATTGTAGTCCTCGCAGCCTGTTGCTCTCAGTCTAACAGGCAGCACGTCCGCCGCATGGAGTAATTCCTGCGGAACATGGCAGCATATGACGCCCAAGGCTTTCTTGCCCGAAGCTCTCCAAGCACTGATTGCATCCTTGTTAATGTCCGATTCGAATAGTTTTTGATAGTTCATGCGTGTCCTCCCTTTTCGTTTATATAATAAATGCTTTTTCTCCCGAACAGAATATGCGCCTTTTCTCTGCTGAATCCCTGCGGAAAGGACTCCTCAAAGAAAAAACCGTTCCCTCCATTGCTGTTCAGGCAGAGATGTTAGGGGTTTTGCATTTTTTCTCCATTTAATAGGTTAACGCTTTGAAGCCGGAAACGCAACGAAATATATGCACCCTAGACAAAGTTTGTCAGTAATGCCATAAAAGATTTGTTATAAATTCATATGTGATTTCATTATGAATTTGTCCCGAGCGCATATTCCCTGCGGCTCATTAGCTTTTTTGTAAAACTTTCACCTTAAACGCCACGGAGATATGCTGCTGAAACAACATATCTCCGTGGTTCTTATTTTTTCATATGCTTATATATTTCACATATGTCACAGACATGGATTAAACTTTAGCCGTCGTCCGCTGTTTCCTTGGTCTATTAATCCCAATCTGCTATATACATCGGATTCGCAAAGGGTCTAGCCATTGCGATTGCCGCAATATTCCCCTCATTCAAAACATGCTCAATCTGTTCCTTTGTGCGATAGCCGCCTACGCTGATTATCGGCGTACTGAGCTCTGCGGAAAGTTTGAGCGCGCCTTCGGTGAAGTGACCCTCCATTGCACCTTCCTCGACCTTAAGCGAGGGTCTTGTCTCCTTCGTAAGAGCAAGGCCGGAGCTGACTTCAATGGCATCGATTCCAAGTTTCGCCAGTTCCTTACACACCCATGTGCTGTCCTCCGGTAAAAGACCTTCTTTTCCAATCAAATCGGAGTAGTTGATTTTTATCATAACGGGATAATCTTCGCCGACTTGTTTTCTAATCTCGCTATAAGCATCAAAAACGATACGGGCACGGTTCTCGATGCCGCCGCCGTATTCGTCGCTGCGCTTGTTGTAATAAGGGCTCAAAAACTGGCTAAGCAGATAGCCGTGAGCACAATGGAGCTGAACGCCGTCCGCGCCTGCCTCCCTGCAGATTTTTGCCGCTTTGCCGAAATCTTTTACCACCCGCGCAATCTGCTCTTTTGTCATTTCCTTTGCCTCGAAGCCCATAACAGAAACTATATCCGAAGGCGCCCAAGGATTTTCCCCCTCCTCAAGCACCATAGCGTTTGCCCCGCAGTGGCTTATCTGAACAACAATTTTTCCGCCATTTTCATGTATGGCATCGACTATCTCACTCAGTTTTTCGGAAAAACCGTCGATATAAGTCCTTGGCATAAAATCCGCGGCACAGGAATTGACGCCGATTCCCATCATTCCCGTAATAACAAGGGCCACGTTTCCTTTTGCAAGGGCAGCGCTACCGTCTTTCAAATATGGCAGAATAATCCCGTCCGCACAATCCTTGTTTGTCAGCGTTGCGCTTCTGATAATACGGTTTTTAATCTCAAGCCTTCCCAATGAAACTGGTTCAAAAATTTTTTTCATTATAGTTCCCTTTCTGCGAAAAATGCGTTATAATGTCAGCTATGCTATGCAAAAAACTCGATAGTCCAAAGCGTTTTCGATATCCTTAGCACTTAATTCAGTATAGAATTCGTTGCCGTGTTTGTCAACGAAGTTTAATGTATATCAATATATAAAATGGAGGAACCCGCATGCTCAAAGATACAATCTTAGCAGCCGCCAAGGAGCGTATTCAATCTCCGGAATTTTTAGACCTTGTCATAAGCGCAGAGGAAGCCGCATCAATGATTAAGTCTGGTATGACTATCTGTACCAGCGGTTTCGGCACAGGATATCCGAAGGCTATCCCATCTGCTTTGGCAAAATCAAAGCACGCAAAAGACCTGACGCTTTTAAACGGAGCTGCCCGCGGAGACAGACACCTTGGCGCCATGGCAAAGGCCGGAATACTTAAAAAATTTAATGGTTTCCTCTATAACGAAGATGCGCGAAACGAAGTCAACGCCGGAAACCTTCAATTTTCCGATTTGCATTTGGGGCAACTAATATCAAAAATCAAAAACGGTGTTTACGGCAAAGTCGACTACGCGATTGTCGAATGCTGCAAAATTAGGGAAGACGGGAGTATTGTCCCCACTCTTTCCGCCGGAACCGCCGAAGCAATAGTAAATTTAGCCGATAAAATCCTGATTGAAATTAACCTCAATGTCCCGGCAGCAGTTGAAGGTTTCCATGATTTTGGCGTTGATCCCTTTACAATAATAAAATCTCCCGCCGACAGACTGGGCGTCCCCTATATAAAAATCGACACCAGCAAAATCGCAGGTATCGTTATCACCGACCTTCCCGATACCGACCTTTTCTATCCCGAGATTGCCCCGATATATAACCAGATAGCCGACCAAGTAGTATCTGTTTTGGATAAAGAAATCGAGTTGGGTCGCCTGCCGGAACAGTTTACTTTCCAATCAGGTATGGGCGTCGTGGCAAACTGTGTTATGGTCGGACTGATGAATAAGGGCTACAAGGGGCTCAAAATGTACACCGAAGTTTTGTCGGATCAGGCTCTTTATGCGATTAAGGAAGGTATTATTTCCGAGGCAACCACGACTACCCTTGACATTACGCCTCTGTTTTTTGACGACGTGTTTGATAATCTTGAGTTCTACAAAAAGCATCTAGTTCTTCGTCCTCTTGATATTACAAACGGCGCCACTCAAATCATCGCAAACGAACTTGTTTCCATGAATACCGCGTGGGAAGTTGACATCTATGGAAACGTGAACTCCTCGCACGCCATGGGGTCGCAAATGATAAACGGGCTCGGCGGTTCAAACGACTACAGCCGCAACTCCAAACTTTCAATCTTTACCACTCCTTCCACGGCTAAGCGCGGGCTTATATCCTGCATAGTCCCCATGGTTCCCCATGTGGATTCAACGGAGCATGATGTCGATGTTATAGTCACAGAGTGGGGTTACGCCGATTTGCGCGGAAAATCTCCTAAGGAGCGCGTGATTGACATTATCGACAATTGCGCCCATCCCGATTACAGAAAAGCGCTTCATGAGTATTTTGACGGGGCTGTTGCGCGCTGCGGTCCCTGCCAAACCCCTCACGACCTTTCTAAGTCGCTTTCATGGCATCAGAGATACTTGGAAACAGGCTCAATGAAGTAGGACTGACTATTCTTCCGCGCAATCGTAGAGATTTCAAAAAAATACAATAGTTACAGGTGAACGCAAATGTATTGTGACAGAATAAAATGTCCGGAGCTTGAGGCACACGTTATGAGCGCCGAGGAAGCCGCGTCTTTCATTAAATCCGGTATGACAGTCGGAATGAGCGGGTTTAGCACCGGCGCCCCAAAAGCGATTCCTATCGAAATGGTTAAAAACGCCGCCGACCTTGCGATTATTCAGGGCGCAGGGCTTGGATTGCTCAGTGAGCTTGCTCTATCGGGAGCCGTATCCCGATACGCCGCTTTTCAGTGGAGCCGTGACATGAGGAACGCGATAAACAGTGGCAAAACCGCCTTTTCGGATGTTCATTTAGGCCAGCTTTCGGACAAAGTTCGGAGAGGAACTTTCGGGAAATTGGATTTCGCCATTATCGAATGCTCAAAAATCAACGAGGACGGCGGAATCGTGCCATCTCTTTCCCTAGGGGTTTCCAATACTCTTATCGAATGCGCCGATAAGGTTCTTTTAGAGGTGAACCTTGCTGTTCCCGCCGAAATCGAGGGCATACACGATATCTGCAGAAACGAGCTGAAACCTCTTATAGGTATTCTTGAGCGAACAGGCGAAACTGTATTCCGCTGCGATCTGAGTAAAATCGTGGGTATCGTAATTACGAACGATGAAGAACCTAAAATCAATTTCCGTGACACCAATACGGTCTATCAAGACATCGCCAGACAAGTTTTGCAGCTTCTGGACAAAGAAATAACCGAAAATCGCCTACCTAGCGACTTCACTTTGCAAGCCGGTGTCGGGGGCGTTGCCAACGCTGTTCTTCAAGGCTTGAGTGAAGGCGGCCACAAGGGACTAAAAATGTTCACCGAAGTTTTGGCAGACAGCGCCCTTGGCTTTATAAAAAGCGGCGTTATCAGCGAGGCTTCAACTACCACGCTCGATTTGTCACCTTTAGGGCTTGAAGCCTTTTTCAGCGATATCGATTTTTACAAGAAGCATATCGTCCTTCGGCCTCTCGAAATTTCAAACGGCGTCCCACAGATTACCGCGATGGAGCCGGTTGCGATGAACACGGCACTCGAAGCCGATATTTACGGCAACATTAACTCCACAAACGCGATGGGAACAAATATGCTCAACGGGCTCGGCGGATCAAATGACTTCTGCAGGAACTCCAAACTCTCCATTTTTATCACACCCTCCACGGCAAAAAACGGTGCGATTTCCAGCATCGTTCCGATGGTATCCCATGTGGACAGCACCGAGCACGACGTCGACATCATCGCTACCGAATACGGTTATGCCGACCTGCGCGGAAAATCTCCAAAGGAGCGTGTCAAGGGAATTATCGAAAACTGTACTCACCCCGATTACCGGCAACCGCTTTGGGACTACTATAACGGTGCGCTTTCATTATGTGGTCCCTGTCAGACGCCGCACGACCTTTCCAAAGCCTTATCATGGCACCAGAGATTTCTTGAGACAGGGTCTATGAAGCAAAGCTGATTCAGATATATCTATACAAAGAGGGCACCATCTTCATGATGGTGCCCTCTTTGTATAGATTCGTAGTTTAAGACAATTTTATGGTTATAATCATCTTAAAGGGATAACATCTGTGCTTATTGAGCTTACCCGCAGGTAAGAGGGTTTTTCATTTGAGAACGTTTAATGTCATCTTTTGTAATCATCTCTCTGCCTCTCAGGAAGCGCTTGAGGGCCTGCGGAACTTCGACGGAGCCGTCCGCCTGCTGATACTGCTCGACTATTGCGGGCAGAATTCTGCTGGTTGCAAGACCGGAGCCATTCAGGGTGTGGCAGTATTCGATTTTGCCGGTTTCATCACGGCGGAATCTGATTTGACCGCGGCGAGCTTGATAGTCACGGGCATTGCTGACTGAAGAAACCTCTTTATATCCGCCCATAGATGGGATATAAACCTCGATGTCATATGTTCTCGACATAGACGCAGAGCAGTCCCCGGCAGCAAGTTTGACCGTGCGGAACTTAAGCCCCAGATTCTTAACGAGCATTTCAGCCTTTGTTACCAGCTCTTCAAATGCAGCGTCGGAATCCTCCGGCTTCGTCACCTGAAACATCTCAACCTTGTTAAACTGATGCCCTCTTATCATTCCGCGCTCTTCGGCACGATAGGAGCCGGCTTCGCGGCGGAAGCAGGGGGTATAGGAGATATACTTTCTTGGCAGTTCTTCCTCTGAGAGGATTTCATCTCTGTGAATGCTTACAAGAGCCGTTTCAGCGGTGGGAAGCAAAAAGCGACGCTGTTCATCCGTTTCGGCCTCAATCCAGTATACTTCGTCTTTAAACTTGGGGAACTGACCGGCTGCAAGACCGCACTCGTAATTAAGCATATGGGGAACCATGAGGAATTCATAGCCTTCAAGCTGATGTGTTTCAATAAAATAGTTAAGCAAGGCCCATTCTAGACGCGCACCCATTCCGCGGTAAATCCAATAACCGTTTCCGGCAAGCTTCGTTCCTCTGGGATAATCGATTAGTCCCAAGTCTGTGCAGAGGTCTACATGATTTTTCGGTACAAAATCCATTGTTCTTGTGGAGCCAAAAAAGCGAAGAGGTGCATTGTTTTCTTTTCCACCGAATTTCAAGTCGGAATCCGGAAGATTGGGGAGTGAAAGCATAAGATCGTTGTACTCGTCCTCAACCAGTTTCAGGTCTCTATCGATAAGTTTTATCTCGTCCTTCAGCACGTTCATGCGGTTAAGAATTTCGGTAGTATCCTGTCCTGCTTTTTTCAGCTGCGGAATCTCCTTGGAAACCTTATTCTGCTCGCTTTTTGCGTTCTCTGTTTTAAAAATCAGTTCCCGACGCGCTCCGTCAAGCACCAAAATTCTGTCAATCGAAATATCGCAGTCAACAAGCTTGCCCTTTAGTCGGGTTTTTACATCTTCGGGGTTTTCGCGAATAATTTTTATGTCCAGCATTTTAATCTGCTCTCCTTTAATTAAATGTTATCGTCATCGGCAATAAATGCGGCAATTCGCCGATTTTTGCTCAAATGTCCATGTTTGTAATCTCAATAATACAGCCTTGCGGTGAATATAAGTTGAGCTCCGCCTTGTTTCGAAGCTGTACAAGATAAGAAAGCAAGACCAGAACAACAACTGTCACAAACAGACCGATTAAATACGGCATCAGCGGATATGCCTTCTTTTTTTCTTTGTTTTCCGACTTTTTCACTGTACACGCCCCCCTTTTGAACTTCCAAAATTAAGCAGAGCGTCGATTAAAGCTTCTCTGTCGTTGTTCCCATAATATTCCAGTTCTATTATGCCCCTCTTACTATTATCTTTAATTATTACCTTCCTGCCGAGCGCAGCTTCCAACTGTCTTTCGGTATCGGCAAGGTAATTAATTTTTATCGTAATCTTATCTTCCTGATATTTTTCTTTTTTCGAGGATAGTGCTGCAACTTTCGCCGCCAGATTTTCTGTTTGGCGGACAGAAAGGCTCTCTGAAACCACTTTTGTAGCTATACTAAGCTGATCCGCCTCGTCTTTAATCGCAAGCAGCGCTCTCGCATGTCCCGCTGAAATATCTCCGTCTTCAACCATCGCCATAACCGGAGGCGTCAAATTCAGAAGTCTAAGCGAATTTGCAATTGCTGATCGCGACTTCCCGATACTTTGGGAGGCTTCCTCTTGCGTCATTCCATAATCTACAATCAGACTGTGGTAACCTTTTGCCTCTTCTATCGCGTTTAAGTCCTCTCGCTGGAGGTTTTCAACGAGTGCAAGCTCCATCGCCCTCTTATCATCGGCTTCGATAACCCTAACAGGCACATCGCGAAGTCCAACCATTCTTGCCGCTCTCCATCGGCGTTCTCCGGCAATAATCTGATAATATCCCGAGTCAAGCTTTCTGACTGTTATAGGCTGAATCATTCCGAATTGGCGGATTGACTCAGCAAGCTCCAGCAGAGCTTCCTGGTCAAACACGTTTCTCGGCTGGTCCGCTCGGGGCTCTACCTTTTCAATGGGTAAGTTAAGCGCACCGCTGAGGTCATTTTCCAGCGTATCCTCACCGAATAAAGCTCCAAGTCCCGTCCCCAGACCTCTTTTATGTGTTTTTTCGGTCATATTGACCTCCTATGTGATTATTTCTTTCCGTATATTAACTACGAAGTTCTACCAGAAAAGTTTTTTCTGCTTTTCTCCTTGAGCAGCAAGAAATTCGCTGGCAAGCTTAAGATATGCCTTACTTCCTTTGGACGACTTGTCATATGTGATAACGGGCTTTCCATGACTTGGGGCCTCGCTTATTCTGACATTTCTGGGGATTCTCGTATCATATACCTTGTTGCCAAAGAATTTCTTAATTTCTTCCTCAACCTCAAGCGAAAGATTTGTGCGAGGATCATACATCGTAAGCACAAAACCCTCGAACTTCAAATCGGTATTGAGCCTCTTATTAACCGTTTTAACGGTGTTTACAAGGTCCGCTAAGCCCTCCAGTGCAAAATATTCGCACTGAACGGGCACAATTACGCTGTCTGCCGCGCAAAGCGCATTAAGTGTAAGAAGTTCGAGCGAGGGTGGACAGTCAATAAATATGTAGTCATATTTATCCTTAACGGAAGACAGTGCCTTTTTTAGCACGAACTCACGTTCCTCTGTGTTAACCAATTCGATAAGGGCGCCCGTAAGCTCCCTGTTTGTGGGCATTATACTTCCGAATTTCGTCTCAATTATGGCATTCTCGGGATTTTCGCCGTTCATTATAACATCGTACGTGTTCGGATTTGTGTTTTTGTCGATACCGAAACCTGATGTGCTGTTTCCCTGTGGATCACAGTCGCATAAAAGCACTTTTTTGCCCCTCAGATGCAACGCGCAGGAAAGATTTACACAGGTTGTTGTCTTTCCAACTCCGCCCTTCTGATTAACTACCGCTACAATTTTGCCCATATCTGTTCTCCCTGAACCGCTCTGTCTTTTTTCATTAGCTCATTATAGCAGTATAGTTTTTTGTTTTCAATGTATTTTGTGATAATATTACTATTTTTATGTAAACGTTTCATGCATCAATGTTTCACGTGAAACATTTTGGTTGATTTCCCATCGAAACCAATGTTTCACGTGAAACATTGCAGATTATCAGACGACAAGTATAACTACATCTTCAACGGTAAGCCCTTCATGCAGAGCAAGATTGATTGCATATGCCACGACGCGACTTACACCGGCGAATTCTGTCAATATTTCGCGCCGGGACAATCATATCATTCGTTTTTGCTGTTGCTTCTGAAAGGTTTACGTTTCCCATGTCGGTAAGAAGGCTTCGGATATCAACCACAGTCGGAACGCCGATTGCGATTACAGAGATTCCAAGCACCTCTTTGTTTATAGCGCTCCTACTATTTCCGATGCCGAGCCGGGCGTAATTCCGGTATCAGTAATCTGAACTGTTCTACACAGGCGATCAAGGCTTCTGGCCGCAAGCGCGTCTACGATGACGACTCTTTGCGGTTTAAGGTTATCACAGACCCATTTAATATAGTCAGCGCTTTCAATTCCGCTTGTGCCGAGAACACCGGGACATATTGCCGCAACTGGGGTTAGAAACGCAAAGTCTTTCGGAGCAAGCTCTTTCAGATGACGCGTAACCAATACCGAGTCAGTACAAAGCGGACCTATGACATCGGGGGTAATGTCTCGGTTGCCCAACCCTACAACAAGAGTACATCTGTCACCGTCGATTTCTCCGAACATCTCTTTGATTAATCTCGACAAAGCCAAAACAGTATCTATGAAGGTTTCACTCTCTCGACGCAGGACAGAAGCGATTTCAGTCATATAATATGTTCCGATCGGCTTTCCGATAAACAATTGTCCGTTTTAATTGACAATTGTCATTATTTGGTATTTGCAACTTCGGTCATTCGCTTCTTCATAAATAACGCCTTCAATATCACCAATCTTCGCGCCTAGTGCCAATTCTCTGGCTTCCGCTGGAAGGTCTGTACGCTGAGCAAATCTGTGCCTAGTTTGCATTCCTCTTTCATCTATATTTTGTGGTTATTTTTTGCCGCAGATATAGAGATATACAATAGGAAAGAAAATAAAAAAAAGATAAAATATTGCTTGCAAAATGGGTCTTTTAGTGGTAGAATCAATATCCGCGGAACGTATAGAACTGCGACTATTATAGGAGGAGGTGGCAACTAGTGCCCAACATAAAATCTTCGGCTAAGCGAGACGCCCTTGCCAAGGCTCAGAACGCGATGAACAGGGCGGCAAAGACGCAACTTAAGACTAATCTTAAAAAATTCGATGCAGCAATTGCAGTGGGCGATCATGAAACAGCCGTCAGCGCCTATAAGGTCGCTGTCAAAACTGTCGATCACGCTGCAGCAAAGCATCTTATTCACAAAAACTGCGCCGCAAACAAAAAGTCCAAGCTTACGCTTAAACTAAACGATATGCAATAATCGCTTCCAAATCTTCACTTTACTAACATTAAAGTGCATGTTTTTATGGTAAAGTCCGAGAGAATGGTTTTTCTCTCGGACTTTACTGCGTATTTTTAGCAGAATTATGTAAAATAGGCAACTAATTTTTTATTATTTTATCAATTGCGATTGCTAATTATATTGATATAATATATAATTATGTTATCATATTTGACGGATATGGTCCAAAGTAGGCATTTTGTGAGAGAGCTTCAATAAAATCCGCTTATCTAGGCGCTTTTTATGAGAATTTTACAGCTACTAAAAATAATTGTTGCGGAGAAATTTATTATGGTTCCTAAAAACCAAAAATACAAATTGGGCGACATATTGGTTCGGCAGGGCTATCTTTCCGATAAGCAGCTCAAGACCGCGCTTGAGTCCCAGAAAAAGACAAGCCAGCGTCTAGGCGACTATCTTATCGATTCCGGTATTGTCTCCGATATGGATATTGCGCGAGCACTTCATATTCAGTTGGATATTGAAATTGTTGAGCTTCGCGGAATTGATATACCTGAGGATGTAATTTCTCTTGTAAACGCGAATGTTCTGCGTAAGCACAATGTTCTTCCGTTAGCTTTTGATCGCTCTTCCACCGACACGCTTATTCTTGTCATGTCCGATCCTCTCGACATGGTCGCGCAGGACGATATATCGATAATAACAAATTGCTTCATTGAACCTCGTATATCCACATCGCGTGAGATAAATGCGGTTCTTGACAGGTATTTCGGGACTGACGAAACCATGTCCGCCGCCGAAAAATTCACAAAAGAAAAAGCGATAAAAGATCACGACCAGGCAATCGTCGCGGCAGATGAATCTCTTGACTTAAGCTCTGCGCCGATAGTACAGGTCGTTAGGTCCATCATCGAGCAGGCCGTTAGGTCTCGTGCCTCTGATATTCACATCGACGCATTGGAAAAGCAGCTTCGTGTTCGCTATCGAATTGACGGCGTGCTGATTGAAAAAATGGTCTATGATCTCGCTCTTCTGCCAGCACTGTCGGCAAGAATTAAGATTCTTGGCGGCATGGATATCTCCGAAAAGCGTAAGCCTCAGGACGGACGTATAACAGTGACCGTTGACAGATCCGAATACGACATCCGCGTTTCAATTCTTCCCTCGAGTTTCGGCGAAAAAATCGTCATGCGTCTGGCCGATAAATCAGCGTTGACAAAGACCATATCCGAATTGGGCATGCGCCCCGACGAACTTGAGCGTTTTGACCATATTATTTCCAATCCGAACGGTATCGTTCTTGTTACCGGACCAACCGGAAGCGGAAAATCCACAACCTTATATACAGCGCTTAGTGAGCTGAATACGGAGGCCGTCAACATTATAACCGTTGAAGACCCTGTTGAAGCCAGTATCCCCGGAATAAACCAAGTTCAGGTCAATCCAAAAGCCGACCTCACCTTCGCTTCGGCGCTTCGCGCAATTCTTCGTCAGGACCCGGACATTATAATGATTGGGGAAATCCGCGACTATGAAACGGCGTCTATTGCAGTTCAGGCTTCTATCACAGGGCATCTTGTCGTTTCAACACTGCATACAAATAGTGCCGCGGCAACGGTTACTCGCCTTATGGATATGGGAATCGAAAGCTATCTTCTGGCAGATTCTCTCGTTGGCGTTATCGCACAGCGCTTGGTTCGAAAACTTTGCCCCCACTGCAAAAAGCCAAGACTTGCCAACCCTCAGGAAAAACGCTGGCTGGGGAAAGGCGCTAACTTGGAAATAACTACAGTATACGACCCCGTCGGCTGTCCGATGTGTGACGAAACCGGATATTTCGGACGCATAGGCGTATATGAGATAATGGAAATTTCTCATGAGCTCAAAAGGATAATAGCCACAAAGGGAAACACCGGAGTCATACAGAACATTGCGATTTCCGAAGGTATGAAAACTCTGCATATGAGCGCAGCCGAATATGTTTTGGATGGAACAACATCAATAGCTGAAATGTTGCGCGTTTCTTTTGACGAATAAGCTCGAAAAATGTCTGTCGCTTAATCAAATCTCATCTATGTAATTTGGAGAATTGTATGTTGACATTTCAGGACCTCATAAGTATAGCAATTAGCAGCGGTGCTTCAGATCTTCATCTCAGCGTAGGCACACAGCCATGCATGAGAATCAACGGTGCTATTGTCCGAATGGATGCGTCCGTCTGCACGCCTGAGGACATTGAAACAATCGCATATAGTATAATGGATGATCGGCACGGCATGCAGCTTGAAAACGAGGGTGAAGTCGATTTTGCCTGTTCGATTCCGGCACTGGGCAGATTCCGTGTCAATGTTTTCCGCCAAAGGGGAAGCCTGTCGATGGCAGCGAGAATTCTGAATCTTCGAATTCCCTTGCCCGAAGAGCTTGGAATACCTGCGGCTGTCGTGGAAATGACCGAGAAGCGTAGGGGGCTGGTTCTGGTCACCGGTGCTACCGGAAGCGGAAAGTCCACAACTCTCGCTTCACTTATCGACCGTATTAACAATAACCACGAATACCATATTATTACTCTCGAGGACCCTATTGAGTATCTTCACCGGCACAACAAATCAATTGTCAATCAGCGCGAAATGGGGGCGGACTCGGCGAACTATTCCGAAGCGCTCCGTGCAGCGCTTCGTCAGGACCCCGATGTTATCCTTGTCGGAGAAATGCGAGACCTTGAAACTATATCAACTGCGGTGACGGCAGCGGAAACCGGTCATCTTGTCTTTTCAACTCTTCATACCAACGGAGCGGCAAACACGATTGACCGAATAATTGACGTTTTTCCGCCTCACCAGCAGCAACAGATAAGAACTCAGTTGTCAGACGTTTTGCAATGCGTCATTTCACAGCAGTTGATTCCCAGAAAAGACGGTAAGGGACGTGTTGCCGCGATGGAAGTCCTTCTCGCGAATAACGCCGTTCGGAACCATATCCGCGAATCAAAGACCTATCAAATTCCAACAGTAATGCAGACAAGCGCGAAAATGGGAATGAAAACGATGGACGACGCGCTGTTTGACCTGTGTACCAACGGCGAAATTACTGAGGAGTGCGCGTTGCTGTACGCACAGGATAGGACAGTTCTTGCGAAGCGATTCACATAAGCATTTCCACCACTTATCCCATTTCAGGAGAGTGATATTTTGGCCATATTTTCTTATATCGTAATAGACAAAAGAGGCAAAGAGACAAAGGGCAATTTGGATGCCAATTCGCGCGCCGATGCGCTCTCCGAGCTTAGGCAGATGGGCAACGTGGTAATCTCCGTCAGCGAAGTCGGAGTTCTGAACAAGGATGTTAAGCTGCCATTTATGACAAATAAGCCAAAGCCCCGTGATCTGTCGGTTTTTTGCCATCAGTTTGTCAGTATTAACGGTGCCGGAGTTCCGCTGGTCTCAGCGCTTGAAATGCTTGGCGAGCAGACGGAAAACAAAATGCTGGCAAAGGCAATACTTGCGTGCAAAAGCACAATTGAACAGGGCGAAACTCTTGCGCACGCAATGAGTTTGTGGCCGGATGTCTTCCCGTCAATGTTCATTACGATGGTTGAAGCAGGCGAAGCTTCCGGTTCTCTGGATATTTCTTTTTCCCGAATGGCAGTGCAGTTTGAAAAGGAAGCCAAGCTCAAGGCAACCATCAAAAAAGCGACGGTTTACCCAACCTTCATTGTAATAATCGCGTTTATGGCTATCATTGTCTTACTCACCTTTGTTGTCCCCACCTTTGAAACCGTGCTGACGCAGCTTAACGTAAAAATGCCTACAATAACGCTTGTTGTTCTTGCAATTGCGAGATTTCTGCAAAATCAGTGGTATTTTGTATTAGTCGGCGTACTAATGCTTGTTGCCGGGTTGCGCGTCTTTTCAAGAACAGATACGGGAGCGTATTTTTTCGGCAGAGTCCAGCTCAAACTTCCGCTTTTCGGTGATCTCACCAAAAAAACGGCTGCAGCTAGAATGTCAAGAACTCTGGAAACCCTTCTTGCCGCCGGCCTTCCGCTGGTCGATGCCTTGATGATTTCGTCAAAGACTATGACAAACATCTATTTCAAGGCCTCCCTTCTGGCCGCCCGTGAAGCCGTTTTGCTGGGTTCCCCTTTGGCGCCCCAGTTTGCAAAGGGCAAGCTTTTCCCTCCGCTTGTCCGCCATATGATGGGCATAGGCGAAGAGACTGGTTCCCTCGAAAGCATGCTTTCAAAGCTTGCCGGATACTACGAAGAAGAAGTGGAAAACGCAACCGAAAAGCTAATGGCCGCTCTTGAACCGGCTATCATCTTCTTTCTCGCAATCGCGGTCGGAACGATTATTCTTTCAATAATCATGCCCATGGCTTCAATGTATTCCGGACTCAACAATCTTTGATTTCAGTCAGCGTCACCCGAAACTGTATGTAAGCATCTATGCAAAACAAAATGCAGCGGTGTTTAGATAAATATCATCTGAAAAGTATTATTAAAGGAGAAAACATTATGATTCAGAAACTCAAAAAGAGCAACGCAGGCTTCACACTCGTTGAGCTTATCGTTGTAATCGCAATCCTCGGCGTCCTCGCAGCAGTCCTCGTTCCCCAGTACATCCAGTATGTTGAAAAGGCAAGAGTCGCAACAGACAAGAACACTTGCGCAACCATTGAACAGGCAATCAATGTCCTTTGCGCTGACGGAACAATAATAGTCGCAGAGACGTTTACTTGGACTAAAACTACAGGAGCACTTACTAGTTCCACAGGAACAAGCATAGCTGCTGCTAAGGCTATTCTTAATAGCGCAGATGTTACCGGCTCGGGTGCCACTTCTTCCACTATAGTTAAGGTTGGAACATCTTCAGTTGCAGCGAATGTCGTATTTACTGTAACATTTACGGGCAATATTCCTAGCGTTGCCGTGGCTCCGGCTTATACTGCGTGGTAAAACGGTTGGCGTTTTTAACCAACTCTAACGAAAGCACGCCGTTAAAATGAATTGTCTCACGACTCTTTTGTACATTAAGGAGAACCCTATGATTCAAAAACTCAAAAAGAGCAACGCAGGCTTCACTCTCGTTGAGCTTATCGTTGTAATCGCAATCCTCGGTGTCCTCGCGGCAGTCCTAGTTCCCCAGTACATTCAATATGTTGAAAAGGCAAGAGTCGCGACTGACAAGAATACCGTTGCAACCATTGAGCAAGCGATCAATGTCCTTTGCGCTGACGGAACAATTAAAGCTGCAGAGGTACTGACTTGGACTAAATCCACCGGAGCTCTAACTAGCACAAGCACTACTGGGGCAAGCATTGCTGCTCTTCAAGCTGTTCTTAACAGCGGAACTGTTACCAACGCAGGTGCGGTTAATGCTGCAACAGTAGTGAAGATCGGAACCTCTTCAGCTGCAGTAAATGTTACATTTACTGTAACATTTACTGGCAATATTCCTCACGAAGTAGCATCCCCTGCATATACCGCTTGGTAATAGCAAACATTTCAACAACCCCTAACCTGAAAGGACACCGTTAAATGGGTTATCTCACGGCTCTTATGTACATATTTGTATTTCTGTTCGGTATCACGGTTGGCAGCTTTCTGAATGTCTGCATACTGCGCATACCGGCGCATCAGAGTATCGTAACGGGTCCTTCACACTGCACGAGTTGCGGCAAGAAGCTGAAATGGTATGAGCTAATACCGCTTTTCAGCTTTCTTGCCCTGCGCGGGCGCTGCAGCGCATGCAAAGCCCACATTTCAGTGCAATATCCGATTATTGAGGCGGTAAACGGCGTCCTCTGGCTTTTTGTATTCTTCGTCATGGGCTTTACGCCCGGCGCATTAATCGCCTGCCTGTTTACCTCCGCACTTCTTGTTCTTTCCGTCATTGATACGCGCACCCGCGAGATACCCCCCGGCATAACGATTTTCATTCTCGCAGTCGGCATTGCCGCCACGCTTCTTGATTTACCGAACTATCTTTCGCACCTTATCGGCCTTTTTGCCATCGCGCTTCCGCTATATCTGGTTTTCGCCATCACAGGCGGAAGGGGAATCGGCGGAGGAGACATAAAGCTCATGGCAGGTTGCGGACTTCTGCTCGGTTGGAAGCTCGTTGTACTGGGTTTCTTCTTCGGCTGCATTGCGGCCACCTTCGTGCATCTTTTACTTATGCTTTTCAAAAAAGCGGACAGAACTCTGTCGTTCGGTCCTTACCTTTCTTTAGGAGTTTTCGCCGCAATGCTGTGGGGAACCGTTTTAATTGACTGGTATATTAATATGATAATTTAATCTGCGCCGCTCATACGGCGCGATATTGGCGTTCATAACATGAGTTTGACTTTCATGCCCTTTTATCGGGCTTAAACATATTTATTACTGCTTATCGACTGGGAGGAGAATTTTATGGCGGCTAAGGTGCTTAACATCGAGATATGTGACCAGACCATAACAGTATGCCGTACCGCACGAAAGGGTAAAGGCGTGCACATATTTGACTCTTTCATATTCCCCACGCCCGAAGGCTGCGTTTTGGACGGAGTCATATCTGATCCCTCTCTTCTTGGGGAAGAACTGAAAAAGCAGTTTGTGTCACACAATGTTCAATGGACAAAGAACGTGGTCTTTGCGCTGTCGTCAAGTAAAATCGCAGTTCGCGAGGTTAAGCTTCCGCCAATGAAAAAAAATCTCATCGCCGCTGCGATTAAGACAAACTCCGAGGACTATTTTCCCATTGACCTTAAAAACTACCACATTGCATATTGCATTCTTGACACTGCTTCCGCCACTAAGCCATACAACAGAATTCTTGTTATGGCGGCTCCCGTTTCAATTCTGGAGGGCTATTTCCAACTTGCTGAAAAAGCGGGTCTTACCATAAAGGCAATTGACAGCAGCGGCAACAGCCAGTATCAGGCGCTCAAGTGCATTGACAACAAGAACGTCACGGTATTCGTTGATGTCGGCAGTTCCTCAAGCGTAGTCAGCTTTATGCGCGATGGGAAGCTCCTGCTTCAGCGTCCTTTTGCTTTCGGCTCTGACGAGCTTGTTTCACACTATATAAATGTAAGCGGTAAAACCCAAGAAAGCTACCTTGAAATACTTAATGAAATTAATGTTACTCATCCCGATTTCATGGCAGACAAGTTGCTGTCCTTAACCGACATTCAGAAAAATCTGGAACGGCTTGTCAGCGGCATTATGCGCTCAATCGACTATTTCAACTCCGGCCAGTGGGAATCCGCCGCATCCCGCATCGTTCTCGTTGGTCTCAACCGTCACCTTGTGGGTCTGCGTGATTTTGTTGCGGAGTCCACCGGACTTGAAACCCTTTATTTGGACGACATTTCGGATTTCACGGCATTTACAAACGGCACCGCTGAAGCTGCGACCTTTATCAATTGTATCGGCAGTTCCATAGCCCCCCTTGATTTAATTCCCAAGCAGTTTCTCTCCGGACGCAAAGCCCCCGATAAAGCCGAGGAGAGTTCAATTATGTCCGGCGTTGTTATTTGCTGTATTATTGTTGCAGGAGCAGTTTTACTTGCGCTGTCTTCGTGGTTGGGCTATCTTTCTTCGGTCAACGATTTAGGGGATGTTAATTCTAAAATAACCAGTCTGACGTCTGCTAAGCAAACATACGACACTTATGTGGCCTATCAAAGCAGCGAGCAGACTCTCAAAGTCCTAACCGCAGATACAAACGCACCTAACGCAAAGCTCGTCGGCTTCTTCACAGAGCTTGAGAAAAAAATGCCATCCAGCATTTTGCTCTTGTCGGCCTCCTGTTCAAACGACGGCATATCCCTCAATATAACCGTAGGAAGCTATACCGACGCGGCGGCTGTTATTTCAAGTCTGCGTTCCTTTGACAGTCTTGCCGAAATCAATGCAGCAGACTTTGTAAGCGCTAAAAACGAAGTCGGAGCTGAAAGAATATCGTTTACCGTGAATTGCCTCTACGGAGAAAATCCGTATCTTAATAATATAAACCCCTACAATGGATTTCTTATTGCCTCGGATAAAACTACTGATACAACGGCAGGTACATCAACAGATACCACGACAGCTTCAACATCGGGTACAGCGTCGGATTCGCCGGCTCAGTAATCAGAGGAGGTTAAAACATGAATATTTCCAAGCAAGACCAAAAACTTATACTTATACTTCTAGGCTTAATTGTTTTTCTTGTGGCCTATTTTGGAATATGTAAAACCTTCAATGCTAAAAAAGCTGACGAAGAGGCTCAGATTGCTTCGCTGTCTTCGCAGGTTGAGGAGCTTAATGGTTATTACGAAAACCAGGCTTCCAACCAGGCGGAAATCGATCGTATCGATGCGGAAATAACCACGGAGCTTTCAAAATATCCAAGCGAAGTCCGCAGTGAGGATATGGTTATGTTTTCCACGAAGCTTGTGGATGAAATCGGCATCACCCTCAACAGTGTTTCTATTGCTTCTCCTGAGCTTGTCACAAAGCTGATGGTTCCCAATAAAACCGGTACCGGTTCCACGCTTGACCCCGTTGTTGTTATTCGCACAGGAATGACCATAAGCTGCTCTCTCAGTTATAACCAGCTCAAAAAGCTGCTCAATTATGTGTACGCGAGTTCCGAAAAAACAGATGTCTCCAATGTTTCCGTCAACTTCGACTCTCAAACAGGCAATCTTCTGGCTGTCATCACGATAGAAAAGTATTTTATCGCCTCAAGTGATTATTCCTACACGCAGACGGACATACCTTCGGTTGCAACAGGAATAACTAATCCTTTCGGAACCTTAGCGGATGTCGCCGTCTCACCAACACCATCACCTGCAAACAATGCGGGCTAATCAAAACTAAACTATTTTCCCGCTCCGTTTAGGGGCGGGAATAGTGAATTTTTGGATAGTTTTTCAAAGGGGGGAGCACAATGAAAAAATCAGCGCATAAAGACAACCGGGGCTTGACCCTTGTTGAGCTTATAGTCGGCGTTACGATTTTGGCCATCATTGTTGTTCCCTTGCTTCATACCTTCGTTGTGGGTGCAGGCACGGAATTAAAAAGCCGGCAATACGGTGAGGTCTCCGATATTGCTCAAAGTCTGTCCGAGCAAATTCAGGCAACAACTATGGATGCGGTTTTATCGAGCACAAGTGGCGCGGATTTGGGAGCTAATGCTGTTAATCCAAGCGCGAAATTTTACATCTTGAGTGGCAGCGCATATACCATAGGCGATAAAATAGCACCGGCAATTAACAGTGGCAGCTATTATGTTGGATTAAAAAGCTATTCCTACGGCAGCTCCTCCTATGACGCGCTTGTCACGTTTACGCTTGATACGGCTTATTCGGACTACACTACACCGGTGGTTGTCGGAAACAAGATGGACGCTTTGCTCAATATGTCACTAGCAGATACACGCGCCTTGCTAGAGCTGAAGACACAATATAGCTACTTGATGGCAAACTCCGATACCGAATTAACCCTCGAGCGGCTTACTCGCAGTATAGCCTTTAATGTGACCAAAAGCAGCTCCTCACCATATACCTATACAATAAGCGCTTCATTTAATTACACCGGCACAATCACCGGCACAGCCATGGGTTATACTAGTACCACCGTTACCTTTGCGGACACCGAAACATCCTCCGCAAGTGTCGACTCCATAGTCAATACAACCGATGGCAGTCCTGTTCTTTCCGCCTTTCTGTTTTATAACGCCTATTATCGGAGCAATATATCAAACGAGGTCATCATCATTAACAACCAATTTTCCGACTCTACACGATCAGACGTCAAAGTATTTTTTGTAAACACCAATACGGACACTATGCCGGTCAACTACCACGCGCAGATATCGTATAAATATCAGAATTTCAATGCCGCAGGTGACCCCGTGAACAACCTGTTTTTTACTAATACGCCAACTAACGTTTCATATATCGCCTACAAAGATAGTCTTACGTCAAAGACCTATACGACGAATACGACGCCTGCAATATCCCAATATTTGGTTGAAACAAAGGCGCTTGACCGCAAGTTTAACATCAATATAAAGATTTTCAAGAACGACTCTAATTATTCCGGTACTCCCATTGTGAGCATCGACTCAACAAAGCTCAGTTATTGAAATCCCGCAAAAGGAGGGCTTGATTGTATGTTTAATCCAAAATCTGGCAAGCAAAACAACAAGGGCAGCGCTATCATAACAGTTGTTATCTCCATGCTTTTTGTTATGACGCTCGGCGCGGCTCTCCTTTTTGCCGCCTATACAGGATACTCAATCACACTCACCCAGCAAGGCGATAAAGAGAATTTTTATGACGCAAGCTCGGCTATGGATGACATGCGATTAGGCGTTCAAACACTGCTATCAAGCGCAATGTCCGAAGCATATACGGGTATTCTCACAACGTACATCGCAGATTCGGCAGCCTCAAACTACAATCCGCAAACGACTTTTAACTCCGCTATTACTCAGAAGCTTTTGTCTAAAGCAGTTACAATTAATAGTGTTTCCAGACACTATTTTACTTCGAACGACGGCGGTCTTACCATAACCGGCTATAATGCTGACGCAATGACAACATTAATTGACACTGCAGCTCAACCATACTCAACGGTAACCGGCAGCACTGCCGCTGTGAACAGCACCACCTCGGCCATATCGCTTAAATCATTAAACGTAGAATATTCTTCTTCGACCGGCTATAAATCAATCATTACAAGCGATATAACCATTACGATGCCTTACTTTTATGCATGCTCGGCCGCTACCTCCAGCATAAACAACTACGCAATCGTCGCAAACACCGGAATAACGGAGAGCGGCAGTGGTCGCCACGTCAATGGCAGTGTTTTCGCCGGTAGCGGAGGACTTACAACAAGCCTAAGCGGCGATAGCCTGACCTTGGAAAACGGTGATTTGATTTGCAAGGGTCCATTAACAGTGGTGGATGGCTCAGCCATAACTTACGACGCTCCATCAAACGAGCTTTGGGCAAGCGAAATAACAGTTGGGGCAATGGGTACAGCTAATATACCTACTACGTTAAACGGAAATGTCTATGTTGCCGACGACCTTGTTTTAAACGCCGCCGCCAACGTCACTCTAATAAACACCTATTTCGGCTTTGGCAACAGCACCAACGATTCTTCACAAAGCAGCTCCATTCTTATAAACGGCAGGGGCACCACGCTGAATATTAACGGACTAAACAAACTTTCTTTGGCAGGAATAAGCTTTATTGATACTTTATCACAAACTGTTGTCAATTCCGTAAACGCCCCCTACACAGCTCCAATTCCCATGGGCGAATCGATGTCCATAAAGACCGACCAGTTGGCATATCTCGTCCCTGCGGAGTGCATAAGCAATTACGAGACAAACCCCTGCTTTTTTGCTTCGGGTGATACCGTCCCAGCTCCAACTATCACTCCGAGCACAGTACTCTGGGGCACAAAAACCCTTGCCGACTATATCGGCACACCTGTCAGCGGGTATACTTACAGCAAATGTGTAATCCAGCCTCTTTATAAGCCCTTTGGCGATGGCTTGAAAATCGGCTATGTGTTCTTGGTTTTCAAAGACAAGAGCTACGCGAACGAGTATTTTAAGGATTACTTTGCGGCGGATCCCACCAAGATATCACAATATATGAGTCTATACTTGAATTTAAGCGGTAAGGCGGACAATGCAATAATCAACACCGCCGGAAACACGTTCTATACCGCGTCAGGCGGAACACTTGCCCTCAACGCGGCAAGCGATACAATCTGGGCCAGCGGCGCCTCGACACAATTTACAGGAATGACATCGCCCTATGCGGCCTTTGTCAACACCACCAAATTGGCAACGCTCAACGCCGCCAATCCTCCCCTTCAATTTAAAAACGCCGTTGGGGATGTGGTTGCGCTTGTGACAAACGCTGATTATGCATATACGGGCTCATCGCCCAACACTGTACATCTGATTATCTCTTCCGGAAATGTAACCATATCGTCCCCATACACCGGAATAGTCATAGCCGGAGGCACCGTTGCCGTAAACAATAATGTCACTTCTGTTTTGCTTGACACAAAAATGCTCAACGCCACCTGCTCCACCGACGCCAGCCTCAAGCTGTCGGATTTCATCAATAACAGCAGCCAGTTCCTTGGAACTACAACTTCGGCAAATGATTCTTGGAATCTTAATTCTCTCGTCTTCTATGAAAACTGGACAAAGAAATAAATAATCCGCGGAGGAAAGGGGATGATGGCTTGAAACACAATAACAAAGGCTTCACACTTGTTGAGCTAATTGTTGTAATAGCAATAATGGGCATTGTTGCTGCGCTTATCGGGCTGTCCGCTTCAACCTCAAACTCTGCCAAGGCCGAGCGATGCGCAGCATCGGTCAACGCGCTCATCTCGAAATGCAGGGCAGACAGTCTTGGACGTTCAGGCACCTTTTCCCTCACAATATCGCAAGATGCCTCAAGCGGAGAAATTGTTTGTGTACGCTTGGACGGCACCACCACCGTCACTGACAGATTCCCCGGAAAAGGCGTTTCGATTTCATTCACGACCTCGGCTTCCCCTGCACCAACCTCTCTAACTCTCTCTTTTGCCCGTTCAACAGGGGCGCAGAACTGCACTCCAACCTGCACGGCGATTACCTTCACAAGCGGTCGCACTTACACAATAACGCTTGTCCCCTCAACGGGCAATCACCGACTGTCTTAGGGGGCGCCTTATGAAAAAAGACAACAGGGGCTTTACGCTCATTGAACTTATTATTTGCATGGTTATATTTGCTATTGTGGTCGCCTCGGTTTTTGGCTTTATGTTGGCAAGCTCTCGCTCCTACAGCGCAATAACCAACAGATTAAACCTAAGTTTGCAGTCACAGCTTACCATGAACCAGCTGGGCGAATATATCATGAACTGCAACGCGGGACTCGTTTATACCAATAACACCAGTACCACCCCTAACACCAGCACGCTCTATGTTATTGATAAAGGCAGCATCGACCCCAAATACGACGTCTACGTTTTTCAGCTCAAGCCGGACGGCTGCATCTATTACGGATACGGGAAAAATGTTGCTACACTGAGTGGTACTACATTTTCTTTCACCGCCTTCGCGGCAACCGATCTCCTTGCGGAAAACGTCACGAGCTTTTCGGTCTCCCAGACGTTGAACTCAGACAGCACAAAGGTGCTATCTGCCGCAGTCTCAATCGTATTTACCAAAAATTCCACAGCTTCCAGCAATCGAAGAACGATTGCTCTACGCAATTGTCCGCCGATTTCCATTGTCCAAGCTAACTGATTAGGCTATAATTAGGTTATTGAATATCCTTATCCGCAGAAGGAGTACAATATATGAAACACAAACACTCATTGCTGCAAAGGGCACTATCCATAGTGCTCAGCTTTGCTGTTGTTTTTCCCGCCAGCCTTGCCCTAATCGGCGACAGCGGTAAAGCACAGGCAGCTTCAACAAAAGCCAGCATAAGTGTCCTGTCGATAGAACCGACTGATGAGCACAAACTGACAACCACGATGGTTGCCGGTTGGGGTTATACCGGTACTGTAACAATCACATATATGTCAACGATGGAGTTTATCGGAAGCATCAAGGACCTTGAGGAAAATTATGACCTCATCTATGTTGGCAATAGTGTCAGTGCCAACGGTGCTTTTTCCAATGAGCTTCCGGGAAACTACATATACGCAAATATCGGTGCGGAACATCAAATCCGAAGCGATGCCGTCGGCCTTACCGATGCGGAATATATCAGCAACAGCACATTTATGGTGCCTGGTAAAACATACTACAAGCTTAGAGCGGCTCAGAATACTCGCTATTCCGGAAACGACCTTACCCCCATAGCGCTTGAGAAGCTAAACGATTATGCGGCAGCCGGACACCCTGTTATATTTGCTTCCGGCTTAGTAACCGGATATCCTGCTTCCACAGCAGCGACATTCACAGCAAATATTACCTCCTCACAAAGCTACATCAACGCAATTTTAACTGCGACTCCCACGAAAACGTCCGGTGCTTCGCTTCCCAGCTTTACTCCAACATATCAGTGGTATAAGGCCAGCGCGGCTATAACCGGCGCAGTCTTCTCCACTTATACAGCAACTGCAACCGATACATATTACTGCAAAATTACATACACCATAGGCTCCAATGTCTCTACCGCAACGAGCAAAAGTTATAAAGTCACGATTACGCAGCCTGTTGTCACTTACAACGGCATCGCCACTGTTGGCTCGGCAACATTTACTTCTAACGGAAACAAAACCTATAAATATAACGTTGCCGTAAGTTGTTCAGCGGGCGTTCTAACGGTAACACCTTCAAAAAACTCCGGATCCACAGGAGACTCAGCCAATTACACTTATCAGTGGTACAACAGTTCCAATGCTTTAACCGGCGTAAACACCGACGCCACCTATACCGTCCCGACGACAATCGGAACTTCTTCTTATTATTGTAACGTAGGTGCTACCAAGGTGAATTATGGAAGCTCTTCCTATCCCGTCCTCACCAACACCCGAGGCAAAACTCAAACCGCAAAAGTTGTCATTACCGGCGCTGTTGTAGCCGTTGTTTCCGGTTCAACTGGTACAGCGGGAACTATTAGCAAATTAACGGCAACCCCCTTCGCCGTTAATGAAACCTATGTTGACAACTGCTCAAATATATATGCATTTATGCATACGTTTTTTAACGGCGGTATAAACGGCTATGAAAACGTCATGAGCTCTGCTTATATTTACAAAAGCACTCTCCTCAGCTATATCAACCTTTCAGACCCTGTAATCACCTTAACAGAAACAGAGAAGCCCAAAGTATACACGGACATGAGCGGCCCATACCTTTTGCCCGGAGCGACGCTCAGTTACTCCTTTTCCATCACAAATGATACCGAGACAGATTTGAGCACCGAGTATAACTGCAATCTCTACATTGATTCCGATGCGAATGGCAAGTACAGTGCGGATGAGATGGTAGTTACTTCGAGCAATCTAGTAGCAAACACACCATGCGTTGTCACATACCCGCTGCCGGCTGACAAGGCGGGCATCATTCCTTGGAAGCTTGAGGTTGTCAAGGCAACAAATGCAAACGTACACGCGTCCGTCAGCGACTATACCCGCGTAAAAGGTACCGCCAAAACTATTAACATCCTGCAAATCAATACCGGACGCACAGCAGACCAGGCATACGGCAGCACCGGCAATAGTGGCGACATGAGCTGGATTTACGGCGGACTTCCTCTTGACAACACAGGCGAGAAATTTACTTCAAGCACCAGCAGAACTGATTTGCTCTTTCTTATCAGCCAAGTTGCTGAAGATTATGGTATAAATATCCAAACCGTTACCACGACGGCTGTAAATAATATCAGCACAAAAAGCATTGTAAACCAACTTGTCACAAATGCTTCCGGAGGACATGATTCCTACGCTAATATTGATAACTTTCTCAACTCCTACGACATGGTGCTCATTGGCATTGACAACAATTACAATGAATTGAGCAAGGAAACAGCCGAGGCGCTTGCCAGTTATCTCGAAAACAATCCAATTCTGTTCACCCACAATCCAAGCTCCTTTAACAACGTGCCTCAGGTGTATTTAAGCCCAAACAACACCAATTACTCTGTTGACGCGGCTAACTACTTCGGTTACTATTTCAACATGTTTTTGAGGAATCCCCTGGGTCTTGACCGCTACGGAGTTGCGGATGATGAATATGGTCACACAATAATGTCAAATCCGAATTTAACCAGAGGCGGAGTTCAGGCTACAGAAAGCGGCATAGTTGCATCAAACGATTACACGAGTATGGACGGGACCCAAATAAACGCCCTGCTTGATGCCAAATACAGCATAGCATATGAGCCGGGGTCCAATACCGATGGAACCGGTGGAACACCGATAGTAACGACCCAGGGATTCTCTAACTATACCTCTGGCCCCAACTATGTCTCTGACGAATACTGGCCTAATTCTACTCAGGCGTGGCAGGTCAACCAAGGCCAGATAACAAGCTATCCCTTCGATCTCAACCCCACCCCCCAGAATCCTTATGTCCCCATTACCAGCACACAGCCTTTGTTCTATCAGCTCAATATGAATTCTGATAATGTCGTTGTATGGTATTGCCTTAATAACAACGACCTTGCTTACAACAGATATGATCCAAACGACGTTACAAACGACAGCTACCTCTATAGGTCCGGTAACGCCACATACTCCGGTTTTGGTCAAAATACGTTTAACCTTGGCATTGCCGAGGCAAAGCTTTTTGTAAACACTATAATCGCGGCTTCCCATGCTTCCCACAGTTCTCGTGTTGCCCCGACGGTGACATTCTCCGACTCAACGGGGGGAAAATCTTTGAATAATTACCTGATGCCGTCCGATAGCAGAGGTGTGCTTACAACGACTGGCGCTACAAGCACCGACAGATACCTATATTTCAAAGTCACTGACACAAGCGGCGGAAACAAGCAAATAAGCGCAAGCTTCAGCTATGGTGATGAGCCCTCAACCATCCCCATTGATACTCCCACAATTTACGATTCGTCGAACAATATAGTAAACACAGCTACTACCAGTTTGGTTTCCGACGCGGTTTATCATGTTAAAATCGATGCTGTCTGGGCAAATTTACCGGCTAGCTATATCTCGCAAAACATAGCAAACGGAATTACGCTAAATATAAAAGCAACCACAGCCATCGGAGGTGCTTCTCCTCTGTTCGGCAACGACTCGCTCAAATTACGCACGTTCGCTCTGTTCACTTTAAGCTAAAGGAGTTGGGTAAAATTCAAAACGACCAATTCCAAACACTTTTTCAGCGCTTGAAGGATTATTCCGAGAGCGGCGCTTCTCCGATGCACATGCCCGGTCACAAACGCAATGTCGAGGGCGTCGAGTTCTTGGAAGAGCTCGGTGCAAAATATGATATTACGGAAATCGACGGTTTTGATGACCTCCACAACCCCCACGGGATTCTTTTGGAGGCTATGCAAAAAGCGGCCAAACTTTGGCAAAGCGATAACTGCTTTTTCCTAGTTAACGGTTCGACCTGCGGTGTTCTGGCGGCAGTGGCTGCAAGCGCAAAGCTATGCGGAAACGGTAAGCTTATCATGGCAAGGAACTGTCACAGATCGGTTTATAACGCCGCGGAGCTCAATGACCTTACACCAATCTATATTGCTCCACCGACTGTTGATGGCTTCGGCTTCTGCGGAAGCATACCTCCAAAAGACATCGAAATCGCCGTTCAGGATAATCCCGGCACACCCGTTATCCTAACAAGCCCTACTTACGAGGGTATATTGAGCAATATTGCGGAAATAGCCGTGATTTGCCATATGTATGGTTCGCCGCTCATTGTGGATGAGGCGCATGGCGCGCATCTCAATCTGTCGCCGTATTTTTCCGGCGGCGCTATCGGCGCGGGGGCCGACATTGCCATTCAAAGCCTGCACAAGACTTTGACCGGCCTTACTCAGACTGGACTTTTGCATCTGGGCGGAGGACTGATTTCTTCTGATGACATTTCGCGCGAGCTTGCGGTTTTTGAAACCAGCAGCCCTTCATATCTGTTGATGGCTTCTATAGACGGAACGAGGGAGCTATTGGAAGAGCGCGGAGCGGAGCTGTTCAAGGCTTGGAACAGCCGGCTGGACCGCTTTGACTCGCTTGTTTCTCCGCTGCAAAATCTGAAAATTCCCGGTCACAGCGATTTATTTGCTTGCCAGAAAAAAGACGGACTTGCAGGCTACTCAAAACACGGAATCGAGAGCCGCGCCGTCTACGGATATGACAGAAGCAAAATCCTGATTTCCTGCGAGGGAACGGATACCACCGGAATTTCGATAATGAGTACTCTGCGCAGCCGCTTCGGAATTGAATGTGAAATGGCCGCCTGCGGCTATGTCGTCGCAATGACCGGAATCTTGGACTGCGACAAGGACATTTCGTGTCTGGGAAAAGCTCTTTGCGCGATTGACGGTGAAATCCGCGGAACAGCGCCGCGCCTTCCTTTCACAGCGGTTAAAATTCCGACAAGAAAGATGAGCGTTTCTGAGGCGAGAAAAAGCGACACCAAGCTCTTGTCTATTAAGGACACAAAGGGCAGAATTTCCGCCGAATATATTTGGGCGTATCCTCCCGGGATACCGCTTGTCGTCCCAGGAGAGGAATTGACGGAGGAAACCGTGAGATTTCTTGTTATCCAGCGTGAGGCCGGTGTTGTACTTCAAAGCTCCTATGGCGGTATGCCGAAAGCTCTGCGCGTACTTGCTTGATATGATCGCGCATAGTAGCCCCTTTGCCATATAAAAGCTTCTCGCCCTTGACAATCGGTTCAATATATTCTAATATGTTAGCAGTAATTCATTAAGGAGTTGTCACCATGAAAAGAATTAAAACTCTCAGCACCCGCAACCTTACAAAAACGCTCAAGACGGGCGGCTGCGGCGAGTGCCAGACTTCTTGCCAGTCCGCATGCAAGACCTCCTGCGGCGTTGCCAATCAGGTCTGCGAGAAGTGCAAATAGGCCTTTAACTTTTGCCTGCGATAGGTATCAAATGCTGTTCGGTCTGTTTTCGGACGAACAGCATTTTTCCCTGTCTAAACAGCTTCCTAAATCCGCAGAAACCCACTCAGACTTTCAATTATAGAGGTACCTATGATACATCAATATAAATTAAACGGCTTCAATGTCGTGCTCGACGTTTTCAGCGGCGCTGTCCACTCGGTAGACGAATTGGCTTACGACATAATCGGGCTTTTCGAGTCCTGCTCGGAAGAAGAAATTGTCCGTCAGATGCTCGAGAAATATGCTGACAATCCTGAAATAAACCGCGAGGAAATTCTTGACTGCATATCTGATGTTAAGGAACTAAAGGCGGACGGTCAGCTTTTCACAGAAGACAGCTACGAGAGCCATGCCTGCGACTTTAAAAACAAAAGTCAAGCTATCAAGGCTCTCTGCCTGCATGTCGCTCATACCTGTAACCTAAGCTGCGAGTATTGTTTTGCCGCTCAGGGAAAATACCACGGCGAAAGAGCCGTTATGAGCTTTGAGGTCGGAAAGCAAGCGCTCGATTTTCTCATTGAAAATTCCGGTAATCAGAAAAACCTAGAGGTCGATTTTTTCGGCGGTGAGCCGCTTATGAACTGGGACGTGTGCAAACAGCTTGTCGCTTATGGGCGCTCTCGCGAAGCTGACACGGACAAGAAATTCCGCTTCACCCTCACAACAAACGGATTACTTGTGGACGATGATGTAATCGAGTTTGCAAACCGTGAAATGAACAATGTTGTCCTAAGTCTTGACGGACGCGCGGAAATTCACGACCGTCTGCGTAAAACCCCCAACGGTAAGGGCAGTTATGAAATTATTGTCCCAAAATTCCAAAAATTCGTTGAAATGCGCGGGGAAAGAGAATATTACATACGCGGCACATTTACTCATAACAACGTCGAGTTCACCAAAGACATTTTTCATATGGCGGATTTGGGCTTCACCGCGCTTTCAATGGAACCTGTTGTCTGTTCTCCTGAAGACCCTTATGCGTTGACAAACGAGGACCTGCCGATTCTTTTTGAGCAATATGAAATCCTCGCAAAAGAGATGATTAAACGCAAAAGCGAGGGGAGAGGCTTCACCTTCTATCACTATATGATTGATCTTGAAGGCGGTCCCTGCATATACAAACGCATCTCAGGCTGCGGCAGCGGCACTGAATACCTTGCGGTGACCCCTTGGGGCGAGCTTTTTCCCTGTCACCAGTTCGTCGGCGACGAAAAATACAGCATGGGCAACGTCTGGGACGGTGTAACAAACACCGAGCTTCGTGACACCTTCAAGTGCTGCAACGCATATGCGAGACCCTCATGCGGCGATTGCTGGGCAAAGCTATATTGCAGCGGAGGCTGTGCAGCAAACGCTTATCATGCCACAGGAGACATCACAGGTATATACGAATATGGATGTGAGCTTTTCAAAAAACGTATGGAGTGCGCTATCATGATAAAGGTCGCTGAAAACGGCGCTGAATAACAATAACACCCGACCATTTGGAATATAGGGTTAATAATATAAATAATATATGTTATTTAATTCTTATATTTAAAGGGAAGTAGATATATTATATATAATATATCTCGATAGAACAAAATGAAAAACACATCCGTTTTCGCCTAATAAACGGATGTGTTTTTTGCTTATATAATAATGATATATTGTTAATAAGAAAAAAAGAAATGACCGCCTCATTTCGCCCTTGTGTCGGTCATATCTGACTGTACCTTTGTTCCAATTTGTGTCGGTATTCTTCTTGCCCTTTAACGCTCTTCCTTTTATAGTTTGTTCGACCTCGGTATCTTGGTCTCCCTGCTTTGCCTTATCATAGGTCATCTTGATGGTCTTGATGATGGATTGCATACGCACTAGAAGCTGTTGTTCAGGGCTAACAAGTCATTTAAACTAATGATTTTACTGCCTTTACTTTCATAATAGCGCAGCATTTCGTCAATTTTCCTTTTATCATAACTTGTAATGCAATCTGATAATACGTTAACGCTATAATTTGCTTTGCGTAAGTTGTAACAGGTTGATTTAACACAAGCAACAGCATCTGCTCCTGTTATGTAGAAATCACATATTTCATTTTTACTAATAAAGTCTGTAAATTCTTCACTGCTTAATGCGTTCCCTTTGTATTTTGTAAAAACATTTATTGATACTATTTTCAAGTCTGAAGCTAATTCAGACCCATATGTATTGGGTTTAAGTGTCCTCGTGCCGGCTGATAGATTTTCATGCCTTATATAAATAACATGAATATTATTATTGACTGCCCAATCAATAGCTTTATTGATATTGCCAATAACATCCCTGTAATTCTTTGTTATGTCATTTTGAATATCTATTATTACTAAGGCTTTTTTCTGCATAGTGTCTCCTCCTGATAGGTAGATTGATTTGTTTGCTTTTTTATTATACCATGTAATTGTTGACAACAGTATGGCAACAATCTATAATGATAAAAAGAAATTTTGAAAGGCGGCTATCAGATGAAAGTTGACAGGCTTGTTAGCATTATTATGATACTCCTTGATAAAGAGCGTATAGGCGCACAGGAGTTAGCAGATATGTTTGAAGTTTCACCCCGCACAATCTACCGCGACATAGACACTATCAACATGGCGGGTATTCCTGTTCGCTCAACATCGGGAGTGGGCGGCGGCTTTGAAATCATGCAGGAATACAAGATTGATAGAAAGGTTTTTTCAACTGCCGACCTTTCCTCTATCTTGATGGGGCTTTCCAGTCTTTCCAACATGATACGAGGTGATGAACTGGTAAACGCCCTTGCGAAAGTCAAGAGTTTTATCCCCGCCGACAGAGCGAAAGACATTGAATTAAAAGCAAATCAAATATATATAGATTTAAGTCCGTGGATGGGCAACAGGAACATACAACCATATTTAGAAATTATCAAAATAGCTTTACAGGAAAGCAAGCTACTTTCGTTTGAATATGCAGACCGCTACGGAAATAAAACCGCACGAACAGCCGAGCCGTATCAGCTTGTATTGAAAAGTAGTCATTGGTATTGGCAAGGGTATTGCCATAAAAGAAATGATTTTCGCTTATTCAAACTATCCCGCACATCAAACCTACAAATACAAGAGGAATTTTTTACGCCACGAGGATATCAAAAACCGCAGTTAGATTTTACTGATATTTTGGCAACTATGCAAACAAAAATCAAAATTCGTATTCATAAATCTATCATGGACAGGGTACTTGATTATTGCACTTATGAACACTTTTCCCCAGACGGTGATGAGCATTACATTGTTAGTTTTCCTTTCATAGAGAACGAATACTACTACAATATTCTTTTCAGTTTTGGGAATAAATGCGAGTGTTTAGAGCCGTTACATATCCGCACAGAAATGAAGCGTAGAATACATGATATAGCTACCTTATACGAAAACTAGAATAAGGAGTCTAATGCTAATACGAATAGATTAGGTAATGCAATTTACGGCTTATTTTAATATTCACTTTTTATACCTTGACTGGAAAGCAAAGAAAAGGTATCTTTATAGAATATGAAACTGTATTTGATAAATCATGAATACCGCTATGCCGCTGAGCAAATGTTGCTTACACTGTTTCCCGATGAGCGCCCGGATTACCCCGAGGGTGATCCGGAGGGGGATAGGGCGGAGCTTTGCCTCAGTGAGGGTAAGCTCAAATATACCGCTGAATGCAGGATCTATAATAACGGACAAGAGTATTTCGGCAGGGCAGTGGCTGACAAAGCTCTAATAAAAGACGAATTATCCAGGGCAAAATATCTTCAAAGGATAGTTAAGCTCTCTTTTTACCGTGCTGCGCTTCTCTCTGGCAAGGCAAAGCCTGTCTGGGGCGCACTGACAGGAATCCGTCCCGGAAAGCTTTTGTCAAATCTGCTTGAATCGGGAATGAGCGATAAAGCCGCGCTTACCAAATTCAGGCGTGATAACGATGTCAGTTCGGAGCGGGCTATGCTTTGTCTTCACACGGCGCATGCCGGATTGGATTGCGCAAAGAGCCTTAACTCAGGAGATATCTGCCTGTATGTCGGAATACCGTTTTGCCCGACCCGATGTTCCTATTGCAGCTTCGTGAGCCAGTCCGTTCAAAAGAGCATGAAGTTAATTCCGGATTATCTCGATGCCTTATATTGTGAAATTGACGCAACAGCTAAGGTCGTGCACGAATTAAATCTTCATCCCATAGCGGTTTATATGGGCGGCGGTACACCGACCACTTTATCCGCTACCCAGCTCGACGAGCTATGTTCGAGGCTGGAAACCGCCTTCGATTTTTCCACCGTTCGAGAATATACGGTCGAAGCCGGACGCCCCGACACCATTACGAAAGAAAAGCTTGAAGCCCTAAAGCGGCACGGAGTCACTCGTGTCAGCGTCAACCCACAGACGATGGACGACGAGGTTTTGGAGGCAATCGGGCGAAAGCACACTGCACAGGACATTTTGGACGCTCTGGACATTGTTGCCTCTGTCGGTGGCTTTATAGTTAACATGGACCTTATCGCAGGGCTTCCGCTTGACACGCCAGAGCGCTTCAAAAAAACACTGGACACCGTTTTGGCTCTTAACCCGGAAAACATCACCGTCCACACGTTGGCGCTAAAAAAAGGCTCGGCCATAATGCTCGGCGACACAGCTCGGCCAAGTCCGGAAGATGTCGGCGAGATGATTGATTTTGCAAACGCCGTGCTGTTTTCGGCAAAATATGAGCCATACTACCTTTATCGCCAAAAGTATATGTCCGGAGGTTTTGAAAACATCGGATGGCAGCGTGAACACACGGAAAATATCTACAACATATGTATAATGGAGGAGCTATGCTCGATAGTTTCCATGGGCGGAGGCGCATCAACAAAGCTTAGTCTTGGTGCAGGCCGCATTGAGCGCTTATTTAATCCAAAATATCCGACCGAATATATCGAAAGCCTTGAAAGAATTATTGACGACAAAAGAAAAATACTCGAAATCATGTCATAGACTTACTTTTTTAAACCATATATAAATTCCTATGCGGACAATATATCCGCAGCGATACTTGTAAGTATTGCATAAACCTATTTCAGCACTGGAGGCTACCCAATGGCATTTTTATTAGACGATATAAACGAAAGGGCGCTACGTGACCCTGCGGCCTTTATCCGCGAGTGCGATGCAGAGTTTGACTCCAAGGTTTGCCACGTTGCGGATATGATAGAGAAAAATCGCGAAAAAAGCCCCATTGTCCTCATGTCAGGTCCTTCAGGAAGCGGCAAAACAACAACCTCGAAAAAAATCGAAGAGGAACTACTCCGTCGCGGAATCAATACCCACGCGCTCCCTATGGACAATTACTTCCGCACGATTGATGACAATTCCCCCAGAACTGCAAGTGGGGAGCTCGACCTTGAATCTCCGAAATGTGTGGATATGGAGCTTCTTTCGGAGCACTTCAGCTACCTTAGCCGAGGCGAGGCAATAAATATACCGAAATATGTTTTTGCCGAACACAGAAGGTCCGATGTTCCTTCGCAGACGATACAATTGGGAAAAAATGACATCGTTGTCGCGGAGGGTATACACGCTCTAAACGACGAATTGACATCGGCTAATCCGGATGCGCTCAAGATTTATATTAGTGCACGCTCCAATGTCGAAGACGACGGCGAGGTCTGCTTCAAAGCAACTTGGATGCGCCTAGTACGCCGCATTGTGCGCGATAAGCTCTTCAGAGGGGCTCCTCCCGAATATACTTTCAGTGTGTGGGCAAATGTCCGCTGTGGCGAGAAACTTAACATCAGCCCATTTAAAGACAAGGCCGACTGGAAATTTGACTCATCTTTTCCCTATGAGGTCTGCGTTATGAAAACCGTGGCTCAGCAGCTTTTCTCAGACATTTCCGTCGGTACCGAGCGCTACGAAGAACTAAAATCCATCGCCCCAGCTTTTGATCTTTTCGAGTCCATCGACCCGAAATACCTGCTTCCCGATTCGCTCATTACTGAGTTTTTGGGCGGCGGAAAATACAAATACCATTAAGCAATATAAACGGCGCGTACTGCCGAATGTCAGACTTTTTTTGTGCTGCGCCGTAATAAATATAAAGTATGCTAAGACTTGGAAAGGTGAATATCTTTATGTCCACTAAAATAAGTTATTATTTTTCAAAGCTCGACAAATTCCCCATACCTGACTTTTTTGAGGGAATGACCGAGACCTATGAGATACTGCAGAAGGCGAAATTCTACTTAAAGGATACTCTTGTGACTCATGACATCAAGGAGAATCACGGCAAACTCCGCGGCGACTCACCGAATTTTCATGGAAATTATTACGTAGGCGAGGGAACGGTCATCTATAACGACGTTACGATAATCGGACCCGTTTACATCGGTAAAAACTGTGAAATTATGCCCGGCGCGATTATTCGTCCGAACACCATAATTGCAGACGGCTGCAGCGTCGGTCACGGAAGCGAAGTCAAGCATTGCGTTATGTTCGGCGGCTCAAAGATTGCATCACTTGCCTTTGCAGGGGACAGCATTCTCGGCGCTTCCGCACGTATCGGCAGCGGTGTTATCACGGCAAACCGCAAATTCAATCAGTCAAACGCGACTATTAAGGTCGAAGGTGAACGTGTCGACCTCGGCGACAGCTTTTTCGGCTGCGTTTTGGGCGACAGTTCGAGACTGGGAGCGAACGCTGTTTCTCAGCCGGGAACACATATCGGTCCCAACACATGGATCTACCCTCTCACAAATGTACGTGGCTTTATTCCCGCCTGCAAACGCGTCTATCACGAGCAAAAGACAGTGCTGGAAGAAAACGAGATTGTGGAGCTTAAGCCGTGATTCAGTCAATACAAAATCTCGACACCGGCGCCCTGCTGTATATTCAGGACTTCCTGCGTACGCCCTTTTTGAATACAATAATGATTTTTTTCTCGACCATCGGAAACATTGGCTTGCTCTGGATAGTTTTGGGGCTTGTTCTGCTTATCCCGAAGCACACAAGGCGCGGCGGCTTTGACATGCTGATGTGCCTTGCGGTAGCGTACATTATAAACGACTTCGTCATAAAGGATCTCGTTGTCAGAGCCAGACCTTATGACACCATTGAGGGTCTTAAGATTCTGGTAGACCCCCTAAAATCTCATTCTTTCCCCTCAGGGCACGCGAATTCCAGCTTTGCTGCGGCGCTGGCGATGACGCTCGCTTTTGGCAAAAAGGGCGCGTGGGCTTATGTTCCTGCCACTTTGATAGCTTTTTCACGCTGCTATGTCGGAGTCCACTATCCGAGCGATGTTTTTGCCGGAATGATTGTCGGAACGCTTGTTGCCTTCGCCGTTTATAAGCTTTTGCATAAATATGTTAAAACCAATTTCATTAAGAAACCGAAAACCGAATAAAAACACTGCCGCAGGTGAACTACTCCTGACTAAAGTCACGAGTTTCCTGCATCACAGACCATAGCCTAAAAGGTATAGGTCTTACATAGTCTCCACAGGCGTTAGGTTTCGACAGTCCCTGCCGTACCATAAGTCCATTGTTAAACTGCCATAGTTAGTTCTAACTGTAACAATCCTTGGTCTCTTATGTTGATTGCAGCGTTTTCATCCCTGTCGTGATGAGTACCACAACAAGGGCACGTCCACTCTCTAACATTTAATGTGATTTCCGAATTTATGTATCCGCATACATGACAAGCTTTGGTACTTGGGAGCCACCTGTCTATAACAATAAGCTGTTTCCCTTGTTCTTGAAGTTTGTACTGTAGGAAAGTGCGGAACATCCCGAACCCGTTGTCATTTGTTGCTTTACCCAGGTTAAGACACTGCGCCATGCCGCGGAGGTTAATATCTTCTACACATACGGCATCGTAAGAATTGGTTATCTTCCTACTTTCCTTGTGACAGAAGTCTTTTCTGCGGCTGGCGATTTCCTCGTGGATACAAGCGACGCGACGTTTCTGCTTATAGTAGTTATTTGAACCCCTCTGCATGCGCGATAAGCGTCGTTGCGCTCTTGCGAGCTTAGCTTCTGCTTCTCTGAAATAATGGTCGTACTCAGCAACAGCGCCGTTCGAGGCCACATAGAAGTGAGGACTACTATAATCAAGCCCCAGCGTTGTTCCCTTGGTAGGCACAACCGGCTTAACTGGGGTTTCCTCATACTCAAACAATACGGAGCAGTAGTATTTGTCACTGGCAGTCATGGAAACCGTGGCGCTCTTTAATATCCACTCTTTAGGAGGTAGCCGGTGTAACTTAGCTTTCACTAATCCAAGCTTTGGGAGCTTTATCGCGCCATCCAATATAGCCACGTTGTTGTTAGTTATATTGGTCGTGTAACTACTGTTAGGGTTTTTCTTACTCTTGTACTTTGGATGCCCACATTTACCAGGTTGTTTGAAAAAGTGCCGGTATGCATCATCCAAAGAAAAAACGCTGTTTGTTAGAGCAAACTTATCGACTTCTCGAAGCCATGGGTATCCATCTTTAAGTATTTGATTGCACATATTGTTCATGGCGTTCTTACCTAAGTGTGGAAGTTTCTCCGCATACTGTTCTTCTTGTAACGC
>Ga0209125_1000622_pt1 | contig 42762 bp, 30 predicted proteins | sample BarGraIncub1131A_FD_184503 | JGI IMG/M metagenome (GOLD analysis project Ga0209125, IMG submission 184503) | Arctic peat soil microbial communities from Barrow, Alaska - Barrow Graham LP Incubations 11-31A (SPAdes) (version 2) | ecosystem: Environmental > Terrestrial > Soil > Wetlands > Peat... | reverse complement strand
CACCTTGTTTATGCAAGAAGGCCGGTAATGAACCCATTACTTCACCTAAACCACCAGTTTTAACAAAAGGATCCGCTTCTGCAGTCACAAAAACTAGTTTCATACTCTACCACCTTTCAAAGCCTAGATCACGGTTCTTTTGAGAACGACTAAAGGATTCTTCGAACTTCCTTTTAAGACATTTTCGCCATATACCTTGACCGCTTTATCAAGAATGACGTAGTCCATTTGGGCATTCTTGTGAATATGACATTTCGGCAAGATGATGCTATTTTCAATTTTACAGCCTTGCTCAACGATCACGCCACGAAAAATAATCGAGTTGACAACTTCTCCTGAGATAGAGCACCCACTCGCAATCAAGGAGTTGCAAACTTTTGCGTGTGAAGTGTATTGAGTTGGTGGGTTATCCTTAATTTTTGTATGGATCTGATCTGCTCCCAACCATAGTTTTTCTCGAATGCCTAAGTCCAAAAGATCCATACTTCGATCAAAGTAATCCTTCACCGTGCGAATCTTCCCAATCAACGAGCCTGTTGGTCTACCGTAGATTTTAAGGACTTCCAGATTTAAAGTTAAGATATCAATTAAGTCGATACAGCCAAAGGAACTATACTTCTCAACAATATCCAACAAAATCTCGCGTCGTATAATTAACATATTAACAAAATTGAGTTGATCACACGTGTTACTTTCTTCACCTTTTTTGTCTAGAATATTAAATACTTTGTGCTCGTTATCCATCTCTAGAGCGATCTCATGTGTCGGATCACCCAAAGCATCGTTTTCTTTATATATTAAAGTAACATCTGCCTGATGGTCATGATGAAATTCCAAGGCCTTCTTAAAAGTCATATTAAATATTTGATTACCGCTGGTGATGATTACATTCTCTGCAAAATCTTTCTGCAAGTATTCTATATTGCTTTGTAAATCCTTAATGCAAAACGTATGGCTGTTTCCCGCTAAGCTATGCATGACTCCCGGTAAAATATAGAGTCCTCCAGCTTTCCTGTCCAGAAACCAGTCCTTACCAGCCCCTAAATGATCCAAGAGGGGACGACAATGGTGCGGCGTCACCAAACCTATTGTCCGTATTCCCGAATTGACCATACTGGATAACGCAAAATCGAGAATCCGATATCTTCCTCCAAAGGGAACAGCCGCTATTGGCCTTTTTAAGGCAAGCCCTTGTAAGTTGTCATCTCCATTATTAGCGAAAATAATTCCAATGGTGCTCGGCATCATTTCTTCCCCCCTTTCATATTGCTCGGGTCCGGTTGATATTATTACCTGCTTCGATGATTGACCCTTCAGGAATGATATGATCATCTTCAATCACAGTAATTCCTTCTTGATCTGGAGTGATTTCCGGCTCGGCTCCCACAAAACAGTGGCGCATAATTTCCGCATTTTCCCCAATAATTGCCTTTAGAACAACCGAGCCAGTGTGAACCTTTGCATACGGTAATAAGATAGAATCCTTAATTTTTACCCCTTCCCCTACATACACTCCAGGGGCTAATATGGAATTGCTCACTTCGCCATGAATAATGCACCCATTGCAAACCAAACTATTCTCTATTTTTGCTGTAGACCCCACAAAGTGGGGTGGTAAGATATCTTCATTTGAAAATATTCTAAATTTCGGATCAAAAATATTGAGGAAGTGGCCAGCTCCCAAGGACTCCATGTTTGCATGATAATAGCTTTCAATCGTACCAACATCTCGCCAGTACCCCTCAAACTTGTACGCATAGACTCGTTTGTCTTGCTTTAGCTGCTGAGGGATGATGTTTTGACCAAAGTCATTCTCAGAATGATCGTCTTCTGCATCGGCAATTAAAGCCTGCTTAAGTGTTGACCAGTTGAAAATATAGACGCCCATTGAAGCAAGATTACTATCTGGTTGATCAGGTTTTTCTGAAAACTTTGTAATCCGTTCATCTTCATCAACGGTTAAGATTCCAAATCGAGAAGCTTCTTCCCAAGGAACTTTAATGGTTGCTATGGTTATTTCGGAATTCTTTTCTTTATGAAACTTTAACATTTGATCATAATCCATTCTATAGACATGGTCCCCGGAAAGAATAATCACATATTCAGGGTCGTAGAAATCAATAAATTCATAATTTTGATAAACGGCATTCGCTGTTCCGTTATACCAGCTGCCTTCCTTTTCGCCAAGAAAAGGGGGAAGGATATGAACTCCGCCAAAAGGGTTATCTAAGTCCCACGCTGAACCCAAACCTATATACGAATTAAGCAGTAATGGCTTATATTGAATCAGAACACCCACCGTGTTAATGTTTGAATTTGTGCAGTTACTCAAAGTAAAATCAACAATTCTATACTTACCACAAAAAGAAACTGCAGGCTTAGCCCGCTTTCGGGTTAGACCACCTAGTCTGCTTCCTTGTCCACCTGCTAATAGCATTGCTACACATTCTTGCTTTCGCATATATGATGCCCCTTCCTCACAACCATTTTACCGACAGGATAGGTTATTCACCGTACGGTATTTGGTTTTCCATATTCGATCTGCGTATTCTCGAATTGTCCGATCACTGGAAAAGATCCCAGACTCTGCAATATTGATTAAGGAGATTCGGTTCCAATTTTTTTGATCCAGATAAAGTGTCTGAAGGTTATCATGCATTTCAAGATAAGCGTGAAAATCTTTTAAGACAAAGAATTCATCATTATAAATCATTAGAGAATCGTATAATACTCTGAATTCTTGGCCCATATTATCGAAAAAGCCACTGTTTAATTGATCAACACACAGTCGTATATCGGCGCTAGCGTGGTATTCATCCCACGATTTATACCCGCCATATCGGTTGTAAGTCAATACTTGTTGGGCAATGAGCCCAAAGATAAAGCTATTCTCCTTACCCACCGCCTGCTGAATTTCCACATTGGCTCCATCTAAGGTTCCCAAGGTAAGGGCACCATTCATCATGAATTTCATATTCCCGGTGCCCGAAGCCTCTTTACTCGCAGTAGAAATTTGTTCACTAATATCTGCTGCAGGATAAATCAACTCTGCTTGTGACACATTGAAATTCTCAATAAAGACGATTTTTAGTTTTTGATTCACTTTGGGTTCATGCTCTATTTTGTCGCTCAGAGCATGAATAAGCTTAATCACAGTTTTTGCATAATGGTATCCTGGGGCGGCTTTTCCACCGAAGATAAAGGTCTGCGAACCCGTTAATGACTCTGGGTCGTTCATTCCTTTATTGTATAAATACATGATCTTGAGCACATTAAGCAATTGCCTTTTATACGCATGTATTCTCTTCACTTGAACATCAAAAATCGACAAGGGGTCAAGGTCAATTCCCTGTTTTACTTTGACCTTTTCAGCCAATCGGCATTTGTTTTCGTACTTCACTTTCGCCAGTTGTTCTAAAAAGCTGGAATCCGCCTTGTATACTTGAAGTTTTTTTAGTTCTCCCGCATCTTCCTTCCAGCATGGACCGATTGCTTCAGTGATTAGCTGAGACAGTTTAGGATTTGCGGCTAACAGAAATCTTCTGTGATTGACACCGTTCGTTTTATTATTAAATTTATAAGCAAAAACACGATAATACTCTTTAAACACCTCTTTTTTAAGAATTTCGGTGTGTAATTGCGCAACCCCATTCACAGATGAGCTCCCAATGATGGCTAAATGGGCCATCCATACATACCCATCTTTGAGAATCTGAGTATTTTGAATTACTTCCTCATCATCCATAAATCTGGAGATTAAATATTCCTTAAATCTTCGATCTATCTCCTCAATAATCTGGAAGATCCTCGGTAAAAGGTTTTTGAGTAGATCAATGGGCCATTTTTCCATGGCTTCAGGCATAATGGTATGATTGGTAAAGGATATGGTGTTCACTGTGATATTCCAGGCTTCATCCCATCCCATTCCTTCTTCATCAATTAAGATGCGCATCAGCTCAGGGATACATAAGACAGGATGAGTGTCATTAATATGCACTGAGACTCGTCGCGAGAAGTCTTGTAATGAATCTAATTTGTTCTTTTTTTTGTAACTCCGCACGATTGACCCTAACCCAGCGGCTACAAAAAAATATTCTTGTTTAAGCCTTAACTCTTTTCCAGCGGGACTACTATCGTCGGGGTAAAGAATATAAGAAATAGACTCAACCTCAGATTTATAACTTGTCGCCTTGTTAAACTCCCCACGATTGAAACAAGCTAAATCCAGTTCTCCATAGGTCGTTTCTGCACTCCATAACCTTAAGTTGTTAATATACAAAGGATTATTATAGCTCATAATGGGGACATCATACGGTACAGCCAGTACCGGTTCATAGTTCTCATGATAATAGGTTGTTCGCCCCTCATGAAGCGCCGTTCTCACTGTCCCTTTAAATTTCACGACAATGGCCTTATCAGACTTTCGCATCTCCCAAGGATAGCCATTCTTAAGCCAGTTATCCGTTACTTCGACCTGATTGCCGCCCACAATCTTTTGTTCAAATAGGCCATATTCATAGCGAATTCCATTACCATGTCCCTCAATACCTAAGAAAGCCATTGAGTCTAGGAAACACGCTGCCAATCTCCCTAGACCCCCATTTCCCAAGCCAGGGTCTACTTCTTGCTCCAATAGGTCATCAAGATTGATCTCCAACTCGGACAAACCAGCTCTTACGAGATCCTCTATTTGAAAATTGACCAAATAATTATGGAGAAGCCTACCGATAAGAAACTCCATTGAAAAATAATAAACTTGTTTTCCTGGTGACATAGACTTTCTGTTGGTGACACGAGATACACTCATTTTTTCTTTAAGCAATATGACCAATGCATAAAATTTATCCCAAAGGCTTGCTTCATCAGGGTTAATTCCTTCCCCATGAAGCAACTTCATCAGATAAGCTTGCTTGAAACTTTCTTTGTCCGCGAACATACTTTGTTCCTCCATTACTTAACTAATTCAACGACAGTCTTAATGTAATAATTGCTAAGAGCGCGATGCTTCACTTAGTTATTGAATTATATCATAGTTGCTTTTAATACTTTAATAGTTTTTACCTATTTTAAGAACATTTGTAAAAGCCCTAAGATTAACTTTAATATGAGTTAACCTTAGGGCTTTTACAAAATAAATATTATTAGACCATTTAGACAATGTCCATTCTTTCTATAGTAAAGGCTCATAGATATCAAGGTAAACCTTAGCGGATGTGTCCCAACTAGAATCCACCTTCATAGCGTTGTGACATATATTGTCCCAAGCCGGCTTATCTTCTTGGTATAGTCTCACAGCCCGTTGTACCGCAAACAACAATTCATGAGCATTGTAATTGACAAAATTAAAGCCATTTCCAACACCAGTCAGTTCAATATAATTCATGACTGTATCCTTTAGCCCGCCGGTTTCCCTTACGATTGGAACGGTTCCATAGCGCATGGCGATCATCTGAGAAATACCGCAGGGCTCAAACCGAGAGGGCATTAAGAACATGTCAGCCCCTCCATAAATTTCATGGGCAAGTTTGTCAGAGAATTCTAATTTTATCGCCAGTTTTTCCGGATATTTTGAGGCGAAATAACGGAACATTTCTTCATATTCGCGCTCACCTGTCCCCAAAATCACCATCTGAACATCCAGCTCAAGTATTTCTTCCATAACGTGGGCCAATAGATCCACGCCTTTCTGGTCTACGAGCCGAGTTACCATCCCGAGTACTGCTTTATCTCCGCGTATAGGAAGTCCAAAGATTTGTTGCAAGTGCTTTTTATTGTCTGCTTTCGCCAGAGAAAAATCATCATCATAAGATCTGACAAGATAAGGATCGTTCCAGGGATCATAGACCTCATAATCAATGCCATTTAGGATGCCCATGAGAAATTCACTTCTTTTTCTTAAGACACCGTCAAGTCTTTCTCCGTAATAAGAACTTTTGATCTCCTCTGCATACGTCGGACTGACCGTCGTAACCTTATCTGCATAAAGTAGTGCCGCCTTCATAAAATTGACGTCACCATGAAATTCCAGGGTGTTTTCCGTAAAATACTCCATCCCCAGCCCCAAAATATTGCTCAGAACTTCCTTCCCAAAAACTCCCTGATATTTCAGGTTATGAATGGTAAAGATCGTTTTAATCGGATAATATAAGGGCTCTTTGCTATAAAAAGCTTTCAGCATCAGCGGGATTAAGGCTGTGTGCCAATCCTGACAATGGATGATATCTGGTTTAAACCCGGGTATGTGTATTAAACTTTCCAGCGCTGCACGGGAGAAAAAAGCAAATCGTTCCGCATCATCATATTCCCCATAAATACGGGGACGCGAAAAATAATACTCATTATCAATAAAATAATAGTGAACCCCTTGATAGACCAGTTCGTCTAAACCGCAATATTGTTTACGCCAAGCGACTGGAACATCGAAATGAGCCAGATGTCTAAACTCTTTTTGAAAATGCTCTGCAATGGCGCTGTACTTTGGCATAATAACGCGTACATCGACACCTTGTTTATGCAAGAAGGCCGGTAATGAACCCATTACTTCACCTAAACCACCAGTTTTAACAAAAGGATCCGCTTCTGCAGTCACAAAAACTAGTTTCATACTCTCCCGCCTTTCAAAGTCTAGATCACGGTTCTTTTGAGAAAGACTAAAGGATTCTTCGAACTTCCTTTTAAGACATTTTCACCATAAACCTTGACCGATTTATCAAGAATGACATAGTCCATTTGGGCATTCTTTTGAATATGACATTTCGGCAAGATGATGCTATTTTCGATTTTACAGCCTTGCTCAACGATCACGCCACGAAAAATAATCGAGTTTACAACTTCTCCTGAGATAGAGCACCCACTCGCAATCAAGGAGTTGCAAACTTTTGCGTGTGAAGTGTATTGAGTCGGCGGGTTATCCTTAATTTTTGTATGGATCTGATCTGCTCCCAACCATAATTTTCCTCGAATGCCTAAGTCCAAAAGATCCATACTTCGATCAAAGTAATCCTTTACCGTGCGTATCTTCCCAATCAATGAACTCGTTGGTCTACCGTAGATTTTGAGGACTTCCAAATTTAAAGTTAAGATATCAATTAAGTCAATGCAACCAAAGGAACTATACTTCTCAACAATATCCAACAAAATCTCGCGTCGTATAATTAACATATTGACAAAATTAAGTTGATCATGAGTGCTACTTTCTTCACCTTTTTTGTCTAGAATATTAAACACTTTGTGTTCGTTATCCATCTCTAGAACGATCTCATTTATCTGATCATCCGAACTATCGTTTTCTTTATATATTAAGGTGACATCAGCCTGATGGTCATGATGAAATTCCAAGGCATTCTTAAAATTCATATTAAATATTTGATTACCGCTGGTGATGATTACATTGTCTGCAAAATCTTTCTGCAAGTATTCTATATTGCTTTGTAAATCCTTAATACAAAACGTATGGCTGTTTTCTGCCAAGCTATGCATGACTCCCGGCAAAATATAGAGTCCTCCAGCTTTCCTGTCCAGAAACCAGTCTTTTCCAGCCCCTAAATGATCCAAGAGAGGTCGATAATGGTGCGGAGTCACCAAACCTACTGTCCGTATTCCTGAATTGACCATACTGGATAACGCAAAATCGAGAATTCGATATCTTCCTCCAAAGGGAACAGCCGCTATTGGCCTTTTTAGGGCAAGCCCTTGTAAATTTTCATCTCCGTTATTAGCAAAAACAATTCCAATGGTGTTCGGCATCATTTCTCCCCCCTTTCAACCATTCAACCAGAAGTAATATTATTAAGGGTCCGGTATCTGATCTTCCATATCCAATCTGCATATTCTCTAATCGTTCGATCACTCGAGAATTTTCCGGAATTGGCAATATTTATTAATGAAATCCCATTCCATTCTTTTTTATCCAGATATAGGGTTTGAAGCTTCTCATGCATTTCAAGATAAGCATGGAAATCTTTTAAGACGAAGAACTCATCATTATAAATCATCAGTGAATCAAATAAGACCCTGAATTCTTCTCCCATATTATTGAAGAAGTCACTGTTTAATTGATCCACACACGTTCGAATGTCGCAGTTAGCGTGGTATTCATCCCATGATTTATACCCGCCATGACGGGCGTAATTCATGACTTGTTCGGCAGTAATCCCAAAAATGAAGCAATTGTCCTCGCCCACTGCCTGTTGAATTTCTACATTCGCTCCATCCAAGGTTCCCAGGGTAAGGGCACCATTCATCATAAATTTCATATTTCCGGTGCCTGAAGCCTCTTTGCTCGCGGTTGATATTTGTTCACTAATGTCTGATGCAGGGTATATAAATTCTGCCTGAGACACATTGAAATTTTCAATAAATACAATCTTTAGTTTTTGATTCACTTTCGGTTCATGCTCTATTTTGTAGCTTAAAGCATGAATAAGCTTAATGACGGTTTTTGCATAATGATATCCTGGGGCTGCTTTTCCACCGAAAATAAACGTTTGGGAACCTGTTAATGATTCTGGGGCGTCCATTCCCTTATTGTATAAATGCATGATTTTTAGCACATTGAGCAATTGCCTTTTATAGGCATGTATTCTCTTTACTTGAACATCAAAAATTGACATAGGGTCAAGGTAAATACCCTGTTTTAATTTAAGTCTCTCGGCCAATCGACATTTGTTTTCGTACTTTACTTTTGCGAGCTGTTCTAAAAAGCTATGATCCTCTTTATAAGCTTGAAGCTTTTTTAGTTCCCCTGCATCTTCCTTCCAGTATGGACCGATGGCCTCTGTGATTAGACTGGATAGTTTTGGATTTGAAGCTAAAAGAAATCTTCTGTGATTGACACCGTTTGTTTTATTATTAAATTTATAACCAAAGACATGGTAATACTCTTTAAAAACCGCATCCTTTAGAATTTTAGTATGTAATTGAGCGACTCCATTCACCGAGGAGCTCCCAATAATCGCCAAATGAGCCATCCATATATAACCATCTTTAAGAATCTGAGTGTTCCGAATAATCTCCTCATCATCCATAAATCGTGCGATTAGATCTTCTTTAAACCTTCGATCTATTTCCTCAATAATCTGGTAAATCCTAGGTAAAAGGCTCTTGACTAGATCAATCGACCATTTTTCCATGCCTTCTGGCAGAATGGTATGATTCGTGAAGGATACGGTGTTCACCGTGATATTCCAGGCTTTATCCCATCCCATACCTTCGTCATCAATTAAGATGCGCATCAGCTCAGGGATACACAAAACGGGGTGAGTGTCATTGATATGAACTGAAACTCGTCGCGAAAAGTTATGTAACGAGCCTGATCGATTCTTTTTTTTATAACTCCTTACAATCGTTCCTAAACCAGCAGCAACAAAAAAATATTCTTGCTTAAGCCTTAACTCTCTTCCAGCAGCACTACTATCGTCGGGATAAAGAATATAGGAAATAGACTCAACCTCTGATTTATTAATGGTAGCCTGGCTAAACTCCCCACGATTAAAATAGCCTAAATCCAGTTCTCCAGAGATCGTTTCTGCACTCCATAGCCTTAAGTTGTTGATGCATGAAAGATTATTATAGCTCACAATGGGAACATCATAAGGTACGGCAAGTACCGGTTCATAGTTCTCATGATAAAAGGTTATTCGGCCTTCATTGAGTGCCGTCCTCACAGTCCCTTTGAATTTTACAACAATAGCCTTATTGGGCTTTCGCGTCTCCCAAGGATAGCCGTTTTTAAGCCAGTTATCTGCTATTTCGACCTGATTTCCGTCCACAATCTTTTGTTCAAATAGCCCATACTCATAGCGAATTCCATTACCATGTCCCTCGATTCCTAAGAAAGCCATTGAGTCTAGGAAGCACGCTGCCAATCTGCCTAAGCCCCCGTTACCCAAGCCAGGATCTACTTCTTGTTCTAACAGATCATCTAGATTGATATTCAACTCTGACAAACCATCTCTGACCAGATTCTCTATTTGTAGATTGACCAAATAATTATGGAGAAGCTTACCAATAAGAAACTCCATTGAAAAATAATAGACCTCTTTTCCCTGGCCCCTAGACTTCTTGTTGATGCCCCGGTAATAACTGGTTTTTTCTTTTAGAAGCTCTACCAGCGTGTTAAATTTAACCCATTGGGTTGCTTCATCTGCTGTAACCCCTTTTCCTTCAATCAATTTCAGCAGATAAGCTTGCTTAAAGCTCTCTTTATCCGTAAACATACAGCTTGTTTCCTCCAATATTTAAAAGTATTCAACAAGGGTGCTATTATGATATGTGCAAATCCCATGTAGCTATTAGCACCCACTTATACTCTGTTCAACGTTCATGAGTACCTATATAACTATTCTCTTACACAATGGTTTATACCTTCATAAATGGTTATATTTGTAAATAATTACTTTAAATTGGTCATTTATTTTTTGTGCTCTGCCATATGAGATTTTTGTGCACATAGGGTCATCCAAAGCTAATTATATTTTTTTCCAGATGTAACATTTGAAACATTTCAAGCGTATTAAAGGTATAGAGATAAACACAAAGTAGCCTATAGAGTTGGTCTAATTATTGGCTGTAATATTGATCAAAAGGGAGGATATGATATGTCGAAACGCTTGTATCGATCTAGCTTGGATAAACAACTTGGTGGAGTCTGTGGAGGGGTCGCCGAATATTTCGAACTTGATCCCAGCCTTGTTCGTATAGGCGCTATTCTTCTTCTATTTGTAGGCGGTACGGGATTCTTAGCGTATCTTGTCGCGTGGCTCGTTATCCCCTTAGACACTGATAAGGAATACTAATTATTTTCTGACCATTTTCAAGGTACATAGATAAGACCCTAAAGCAGACGAGTCCGCTTTAGGGTCTTATACTTTATAAAGCATCGTAAACAATTTCTGCAATATCTAGGCTGGTTATATCGCATTCCATACTACTTACAGCTTCGGTTAACGTCGCTAGACATAACGAACAGGCGCTGGCCAAAATATTAGCCTCAGTTCTCAGTGCTTTTTTGACAAGTAGTCTATTCATTGGATGCTCTTTGATCTCTTCCATCCAGATTCGACCTCCTCCAGCCCCACAACAAAAGGCTTTCGATCGATTATTTTTCATTTCTATCAATTCCAGTCCTGGAATTGAAGTTAAAACGTCTCTAGGTGGATTATAAATAGAGTTATATCTTCCCAAATAGCAGGGATCATGATAGGTTACTTTGAGATTATTAACGCCCTTAGGTTCAAGCTTCCCTGATTTGATCAATTCTAATAGAAACTCAGAATGGTGCATTACCTGATAATGTCCCCCGAACTGCGGATAATCATTTTTAAGCGTATTGTAGCAATGAGGACAATGTGTCACGATGGTTTTGAATTGATACCGGTTTAAATTCTTGATGTTTTCACACGCTAATTGTTGAAAAAGCTTTTCGTTGCCTAGACGCCTTACAGCAGCCCCACAACATTTTTCTTCCCTACCCAAGATTGCGTAGTCAATACCTGCTTTTTCTAATAGTTTAAACATGACCTGTGAGACGTTCTTATTTCTAGATTCATAAGAACCGTAACAACCGACCCAATATAGGATATCCGTCTGCTTGTTCTCACTTAGGAGAGGAACCTGCGTATCGTTCGTCAAATAATACTGATGATCTGGACTTCGTCCCCAAGGATTCCCCACTTCTGAGATATTTTCAAAGACCTTCTGAACCGCAGGGGGATAGCCCGCACTCTCGGTGATCAGGCTTCTTCTCATATCGACGATTCTCTTAATATGTTCTATATTGACTGGGCATTTATCTTCACATAGCCCACATGTAGTACAAGCCCATAAAGTCTCTTTCGCAATGACCTTTTCAATAATAACGTGGTTGAAAGGTTTCGTTTTGCTTCTGAAAAATGACATCTTTTCATTTGAGTGTCTTTTCAAATCTCGAATCACAACCATAGGGGATAATGGAGCTCCGCTGATATTAGCAGGACAGCCTTTATGACACCTGCCACAGGAAATACAGGCATCTAGTTCAACAAGTTGTTTCTGCGTGAAATCTTCAAGTCGAGCAACACCTGGGTTTATATCTCCCATTAATAGTTTATCGACTGGGCTCAGCCCTCCAATGGGCGAAGAAGGTTTTAAGAAAATATTGAGTGATGATGCAAACATATGAAACAATTTAGAATAGGGAATATACGAAATAAACCCCAAGGCCAACAACATATGAAAATACCATAAAAAAGCATGAACAGTAAGGGCTGTAAGCGCTGTCAAGCCCGATGCTTGAGTTACCACAGAAAATAACAAACCGATCGGTGACCACCATGCCCAAGGATCATGGGTCGTGTAAATTCGTAAGCCCTCTAAAACATAACCCGTAAAAAGGATTAAGAATACGAGAATTAGTAAAAATGCATCATCTAAGGTGTAATTTTCATGGTCGGGTTTATCAATATATCGTTTATAGGCGGCCATTCCTATTCCTATCATCGCCATGAGACCGAATAAATCCATCAACAAGCTAAGTATTAAATATTTCTTCCCATAAAACAGAGGAATTCCAAAATGATCCTGAATGGCAATAACCAACGTTCCGATCGTTAAGATAACAAACCCATAAAAAATGCCTAAATGCATGAATCGGCGGAAGGTCCCCCTGAAAATTTGTTTATCATGTTTTATTAAATCTAAAAAGAACACTTTCATTCTGAGACCCAAGTGATCATAACGAATCGATCGTCCTTGTAGCCAACTCCTAATTTTCTGACCACTGCCAATCATAAAAATGACGATTGATATTAGCTCGATAAAATACATTAAACCCTTTCCATTGGTATTCCAGAATAACTGCCTAGTCGCCTCCACATGAACACCTCAATTTTCTCATACTATTGATCCCTGCTGCATTATAAACATCTTGTGATAAAGTCCTTCTTTGACTAAAAGTTGCGTATGCGACCCTCGTTCCACAATTTTTCCGTTGTGTAGGACCAGAATAAGGTCAGCATCTTGAATTGTTGAGAGTCGATGAGCAATCGCAATCGTCGTTCGACCTTGACGCATTTTTTCAAGGGCTGTTTGAATGGCTTCTTCCGTTTCCGTATCCACACTGGCGGTTGCTTCATCCAATACGAGTATTTTTGGTTTACCTGCCATAGTACGAGCAAAACATATAAGTTGACGCTGACCGCTCGATAAAGTGGCTCCCCGCTCTCCGATTGGTTCTTCGTATCCTCGCGTGAGTTTTAAAATAAACTGATCTGCCTGCACAAACGATGCCGCTTCACCAACCTCTTTCTGACTTACGTCAAGTCTGGAAAGTGCAATATTTTTGGCGACATTCCCCACGAACAAAAACGGATCTTGCGCCACGAGTCCAACTTTGGAGCGTAACTCTTCACCGGAGAACTGAGATAAAGATGCGCCGTCGATGAGGATTTCGCCACGCGTGACAGGATAGAAACGCATGAGGAGATTCGCGATTGTACTTTTGCCGCTTCCTGTATGCCCTACCAAGGCCACCGTCTGTCCAGGATAAGCGGTAAAATTAATATTCTTTAAGACGTCTGATTCACCGTTTGAGGAACTGTCATAGGAAAAACTAACATTCTTAAATTCAATCTCTCCGTTTAGGATCGAAGGAGACCCTACAACGTCTACCTCTCTAGTCAGGCGACCATCGTCCAATAGTTCAAAAACCCGTTCGGCTGCAACCAAGGATTGTTGAAACTGAGACAATCGTTGCATCATCATATTAACTGGCTCAAAGAAGCGATCCAAATAGTTGATAAAGGCATAGAGTACCCCAATTTCGATCGGACCATGCAATGACCGTATTCCAAAGAAATTTAAAACAAGTACAAGGGCAAAGGTGTAAATCATGTCGACCGCAGGACGAACAAACAGACTTTCCAAGCGAATATTGGTAACGGCTGACCGGTAGTAGGCATTGTTAATCTCAGCAAACTCTTCTTTAAAGCGTTTCTCCTGGCGCATAGCTTGTACAATATTCATTCCTTGAATGGATTCATTCAATTTGGCATTCAGTTTGCTCAGTTCTTTTCGCAAGGTTCGATATACCTTTGTACTAACCCTTCGGTAGACAACGATTAAACAGAAAATTGCGGGAAGCAAAGCGAGGCAAAAAGTGGCCAACCGTACATCCAAGCTAAACATGGCAATCAAGATGCCAATCATAAAAACAAAATTTTGAAACAGAGCCGCTAGAACTCCAACGAATAACTCCTTAATCGCTTCAGTGTCGTTCGTAATCCGGGAAACCAAAGCCCCTGCTGGGGTTTTGTCGAAAACCACGAGTCCCAGTCGCTGCACATGATTGAAGACATCGACCCGTAATTCTTGAATCACTTTTAGAGCAATCTGATTAAAGCTGACCAACTGACGATAGTGTAGCCCCACCGAGAGAATATGAAGTCCTATATATCCTCCCCCGAGGAGCATCAATGCCTGCCGATCAAAGGAGCGTGGCACCAAATGACGATCGAGAAATATTTTGACGAGAATTGGGCCAATAACATCAGCAAAAGTGGCTAGTAATAAGATGACAGAAGCTGCGGTTAACGCTTTATAGTGAGGTTTGAGATATCTAAGTAAACGCCGGATCACCATATTATGCTCCCCCTTCCGCAATCAGTGATTCTAACTGCTGACTTCGATAAGTGGAAGCATACCATCCCTCAATTGACATGAGCTCCGCATGCGAACCACGTTCAGTGATCATCCCATTATGAAGAACAATAATCAAGTCTGCATGTTCAATGGCACTCAAACGATGAGAGGAGATCAAGGTTGTCTTTTGGGCTCTAGATTCTTTTAAACCCTGTAAAATTGCCTTTTCTGTCTTGGCGTCAACGGCTGACAAAGAATCATCAAGAATGAGAATTTCTGGTTCAAGTAAAAGAGCCCTGGCAATCGATATTCGTTGTTTTTGCCCTCCAGAAAGGGTTACGCCCCGATCCCCGACCAAAGTGCCATATTTTTCTTCAAAATTCATAATATCCTCGTGAATGGCAGCGATTTCAGCGACCGCCTGGATTTCCTTCAGCAAGGCATCCGGTTTTCCGAAAGCAATATTCTCAGCAATTGACGTTGAAAACAGAAAATGATCTTGAGGAACATATCCTATGGCTGCCCGTAACGCTTCTAACGTGACGTCATAAATCGAGCATGAGCCGATGCGAAGATCGCCCTCAGAAATATCGAACTCCCGCATGAGCAGACGTAAAAACGTGGTCTTTCCACTCCCCGTTTTTCCGACGATGCCCAACGTTTGACCCTGAGATACTGAAACGTTCATTTCTTTAAGTACTGATAGGTGAGTTCCTGGATAGTTAAACGAGACCTGCTGATAAACCACGTCTCCGCTCGGTACCCGGTCTAATACACCTTTTCGTTCCAAGATTTCGTATTTAATGTTTAGCAGCGTATTCACGCGGTCATACGATGCCCGTCCGCGTTCTAGGATGTTAAAGAGCCAGCCAAAGGCCAGCATCGGCCAAATGAACTGTCCCAAATAGATCGTAAACTGAGTTAACTGTCCAAACGTTAAACTCCCATTAACCACTTCTTTTGCTCCAAAGGCAATCGCAAGGAAAAAAGAAATCCCTACAATGAACTGAATTGTGGGATCAAAGAGCGCATCTACTTTCGCAACCGCTAAATTTTTCTCCACGACGTCAGCGGATAATGTCTGAAAGGCTTCTTTCTCTGCTTCTTCCTCCCCAAACGCTTTCACCACTCTGATCCCAGTGATATTTTCCAGTACCTTGTCGTTTAGATCAGAAAAAGCAGCCTGCGCTTTATGAAACCTCTTATGGAGTAGAGTCCCATAATAACTGGTCGACCAGGCCATGAGCGGCATTGGCAGTAAGGTAATGAGGGTAAGTTTCCAACTAATAAAAAAGGACATGGAGAAAATAACCAGACTACCTGTCATCAGAGAATCGACGAACGTCAAAACGCCCACCCCTGCGGTCATTTCAATTGACTGTATATCGTTCGTGGCATGCGCCATTAAATCTCCGGTTCGGTGACCTTGATAAAACTGGGGCGATAAGTGTGTGAAATGTTCAAAAAGCTGCGTCCTTAGCAACCGTCCAAGCCGACTCGACGCCCCGAAAATCATTAAGCGCCAGACATACCTTAACCCGTAGACAAGGAACCCGACAAGCAAAAGGAGCAAACTCCATTTGAGTAAGATTCCTTGGGTCAGATTCTCCTTGTCCACTCCGTCAACAAGGATCCTAACCGCATAAGGGGGAAAGAGATTGATGATGGCAACAAAAAGAAGAACCAAAATACCCAAACCGTAGCTTTTTTTCTCCAACTTAAAGAACCACATTAAATCCCTAAACAGAAGCATATAATCTCCTCTCGTAGATGATAGTCTATCAACATACGCTCCCCTACGTTTAGCGTAGAGTAATATATGATTATTTTTTTTTCGGAACATTGCGTTAATGAATTATAGCATAGGATTTCAGAAAATTTCCAGCAAAATACTTTGTTTCTTAGCGTCCATAATTCCGTTTCTCTACCTTTTTGGTGCTTCCACCTATGAAAAAATGGACGACTTACGGATTTGGCAAGTCGTCCATTTGAGGCACATATAGAGGTTTAGCGGCTGTGATTAGAAATTCCCGCATTATTATAGACGGGACTTTACACAATTATTGTAACATATACAGCTTCATCTCATTAATTATGTCAAATTTCTAAAAGGAAAAAGTGTCTCAGTTCGATGTGAACTGAGACACTTTTTCCTTTTACTTAATCATATTTTTTGTATTTGAACAGGACTCAGAGGGCGATACTGCATTCTTCATTTTACAATCCTCACACACCTGTAAACCATGGTATTCATATAAATCCTCGTCCGATATTTCTATTCTACAATTTTCACAGTTAACCATCATAATTTAATCTCCTTTATAAATTTTGCAATAACAATCTATAATCATCTAATAATAATTTAACTCAAATTACTTAATATATACTCTAAAACTAGTTATTTCCTAAAATTTACACATAACTTACCTTGATAGAACATAGTTGTTTTGTTATACTTATGCGGAGTTGTTGTAAAATGTTGTAATATGCCCTAAAAATAACATATGGTAATTCAATTTATTAGGTTTGAAGCACCCTATTCATCATGAAACTTAGAGAGCGCCACCATTCGACTGGAATTCGGTAGAATGTCTACGTTCAATCATAGCTAAATGAAGGAGAAATAAAGTTATATGAAAAAAAAGAGTTCCATCAGGATAAAAATGATTCTAGCCTTTATTGGCTATAACCTCATTTTGGCGTCAATACTTGCTCCCTTTGTACTGTTCTGGGGGCCCTTTGAGTCCCTCAAAATAATGACTGTTGGTGCGGTTGCCACGTCACGACATCCCCAAGTTGTGCAAGCTTTTCTGTCACAAGCAGAAATAGACCGGATTATGAACCTCAATGCTGATCAAGAAGTCAGCGTCGGACAAGTCATTGGCCGCACCAACGTGATTTCAGACAAGAGTACAGGAATCACAATTGAAGATATTAAAGGCCCAAGCTTCAAGGGTAAAGTTATGCTGATTAAAGATCCTAAACGAGTTAAATTAGCTGTTACCAAAGAAATTGGTGTTACAGGAGAACGGGTCAGCGATTTGGTGAAAGATACGGGAGCCATTGCAGGAATCAATGCCGGAGGTTTCTATGACCCGAACGGTAAAGGAAATGGAGCATTTCCTGACGGTTTAACGATGCATGACGGACAACTGGTCCACAACAACGTCGGAGACAAGGCGGTCAACATTGCCGGATTTAATGACAAGGGCAAATTAATCTTGGGTGAGATGACGGCCTCACAATTGAAAGAGAAAAACCTGCGCGAAGTTGTTGCTTTTGGACCTAATCTAATCGTCGATGGTAAATCTGTTATTAAGGGAGATGGCGGTTGGGGTATTGCCCCCCGGACTGCTATTGGACAAATGGCAGATGGAACCGTTATCTTTGTTGTCATCGATGGTCGTCAGCCCACGTGGAGCATTGGTGCGACTTTACGAGATCTCATGCATGTCTTTGAAGACTATCATGCTGTGAACGCCGTCAATCTCGATGGTGGCTCTTCCTCTGAGCTCGTGTATAACGGTAAAGTCATGAATCGTCTTTGGAATATTTTTGGGGAACGTTATATCCCTACTGCCTTTGTTGTTACACCTTGAAACACTTGTACAGTTATGAAACTCAAAAAAGGAGCAATCACGTATGAGGAAACTTCGCATCATATTAGTTTGGACATTAGTTTCGCTGTTGTTGCAAGGTGGAGCCTACTCCCTTATGAACAACCAAGTTCAAAAAGTTATGACACCCGTATCTAAGGAACCGATCACGCTTAACCTCAACGCAACGATCCCAGGTGCTGACCTTGAAAATATACAAATATCCTACGCCAAAGATTATTTAGCCTATACAGAGAACGGGACCCTTAAAATCTTTAATCTCGTAAAGGGAAAGGTTGTATTTGAAAAGAAATCACCTTCTACGACTGATAAGACGATGGGCGTTGTTTCGTATCAATGGCTGCCCGACCGAAATACATTACTCTATTTTTATGCCAAGAAAAATCCCAATGAAGTAACGAACGTCACTGTTTACCCTACTAAATCCAAAGTTTCGACCTCCACCCAAAATACGACCCCAGTGTATAAAACGGAAGACCCCAATCAAAAAATTGAGAAGGTCGTTCCCAAAGTGGTCCCAGTAGAACCTAAGATCGAAAAACGTTATGGAAATCCTCAAATTACAGAATTATATTCACTTGAACTACCAGAAAGTAATGATGATACTCCTCCTGATGATCGTTTTAATCAAACGATTGATAAATTACCAAAAGATGGAATAATTGAAGACGTCGTTTTCTCAACATCCTCTAATTTGATCTATCTCACGGTGAAAAATGAATCCTCTCAACAGCTCATGGAAATTGATGTCATGAAGAACGTGCGTTCTCTGAATAAAACAGGTGAGGATATCGATAATATGGCGGCTTCGGATCGATATGGAACGCTTTATGTTGACAGTCAAGTTGGTAACAATCGCCAAGTTATTGCCCTCAATGGCGCTAAGCGCTGGGTGATTTCTGATGAATCAAACGATAAGATCTTAGGGATTAGAGATGGAAAGGTCTATATTGGTGAAGTCGTAAACGATGAGCTTGTAAAAATTAAAACCACATCAGACCGCTTAGAGTTAACCGATAATCCTGCTCTGAAAACTGAATGGGAAGGCGTAATTCCCTTCAAGGATGTTCGCATGCTCATTGGTTCAAAAGGCCAAGTCGTTGTCTATGATCATCAAATTGCTCATATCGTCACAGACGGTAAAATGAAAGAGATTAAATTAGCTGGAGAAGAAAATTATGTCTCTTTCGATGGGGCAGAGCTTATTCAACTAGACCAGCAAGGCTCTTCCACCCTTGTCGAATTGAAACCGCTCAAGTCCCAAGAATAAGGCTCTACTAGGAGTGTCTTGCCAAAAGCTTTGAAAGACTAATATAAGGGATAGGATTCAAAACTATGAATCCTATCCCTTATTCGTATTTTTAATCTAGACGAGGGCTACAGGTGCTCTTAATCTTACAATGGCTCATAGCTTAATTAATCAGATTAACTGACTGGTCTTCTCCTTTTAACGCCTTCATTAGCTTGTCTTGAGTGACTTCTTGGTGTGAGGTGTGCCACAAAACTTTCCTGTCACTGACGAGAAGCGCTTGGGGAGACTGATGTTTTATCCCCAATTCCTCTGTCGCTTGGTTGGAGACTGTGCGGGATTCAATGACTTTGATCATGCCAACCAAAACCTCATCCGGACTATCCTTGATGAAATTCCGTACCTCCTGCCAAGCACGGCTACTTGTGGGACATGTCGTACTATGTTTGAACAGTATAACTTGACGTTGGCAAGATTCCTCAAGAATCTGTCCTAATTCTTGAGAAGATGTAATTTCTTTGAATACAGCCATGGTTTTCCTCCTTTTTAACGTTATATTATTATAACAAAAACGCGTTTGTTTACCAAGCTGAGCCTTTCTTATCTTATATTTCAGCTGTTATTTTAGGGACTGAGGAATCCACTTCTTTAATCACTTTCCGAGTGGGCGACACAACTGCTACAATACCACCCATGACGACAAAAATACCTCCAGCCGCTTGTAAAAGGGTTAGCTGTTCATCAAGTAACAAAACGGCCAAAATAACCGTCATCACTGGTTCAAGTGTGCTAATGATGGACGCGGAAGTCGCACCGATTAGTTTCATACCATGAAAAAATGTCAACATTGCTATAATTGTGGAAAAGAAAGCGATACCCCCGATTCCTAACCACGTATTCCACGTGAGGTTCCAAGTCGTCCCACTCATTGTAAACCCTATGATTCCATAGGTTAGAGCAGCAAACGTAGAAATCAACGTAATCGTCACTAACGGGGTGGTTGTCTGTAATACTTGATTTCCAATAATAATATAAATTGCATAAACACAGGCAGCCCCTAGAGCAAGTGCAACCCCGAAAGAATTAATGTTTTTCATCGCCACGCCTAACACCAAAACCAAGCCAAATGTAGATAGTAGTAGTCCAAAAAATTTAAATCTAGAAAATTTTTCTTGGTGAGACATTACGGCGATAACACTAACCATAATGGGATAAGCATATAAAAGTAAAGCAGCTAAGGAGGCCGGAATATATCGCACAGAAGATAAGTAAAGCCCTGACATTAGCGAATAGCCTATTCCCCCCATGCCCCATAAAATAAACCAGATTTTGAGAGGAAGTCTGGGAAACCCTTCTCGCCAAATCGTTATTATCCATAAAAACAGTGCTGTGAAGGTAAATCGGACAAATAAAACTGTAGAAAGACCTGCGCCTCCAGCAAATACAAATTTTCCCAATATAGGGTATACACTGAACCCCAATGTGGAAATAATGACTAATAATACGCCGAACCCAATCTGATTTTTTTGCCCTTTATTATTCATACCAATTCTTTTCTCCCATTTCTACCTCTTAATTATGACAACAAATTGTCACTTGATCCTTCACTCTTCCCACTCTATAGATCAAAGATCCTTAGTGTTAATTTTACCACAATTAACAGAAAATTTAACGAAAAAGGGATCAAGTATTTTAACTTGATCCCTTTTTCGTTGTTTATTTAATGTTCTTTACGGAATTTTCTCCGAACTGCTTTGTGACCACTTTTTCATAAGGCGCAATCTTATTCAACTCACCCGCATCCTTAATGATCTGTTGAAGGAGATAGAAATCTTTTTCGTTTAGGACGGGGTCGATTTTCCAGCTGTTCTGCTCTTTATAACGCTTGACTGAGCTGACTAGTATCTCATCTTTTTCGTCAGGGAATTGAGGCTTGATCGCTTTAGCAATTTCCTCTGGCGTATGAGTCGCTACCCAACGCTGGCCTTTGTAAATTGCATTCGTAAACTTCTGAAGAAATTCGGGATTTTTATCGATGATGCTCTTCTTTGTAAAGTATGCGGTGTAAGGAACTTCACCGCTCTCCTTACCTAGTGATGCGACAATATATGCTTTGCCCTCCTTCTCCATACTAGATGCAGTAGGCTCAAAGATAATGACATAGTCGCCTTGCCCTCCTATGAAGGCACCTGGCATTGCTGCAAATTGCATTGTGGTATCAATGAATACATCTTTCCCGTTCGTAAGACCATTTTTACCCAAAACGTACTGGAGGACAATTGCAGGCATTCCACCCTTACGCCCGCCAATAACAGTCTTTCCTCTAAGATCAGTCCATTTAAAGTCGGGATTGGCCTTCCTGCCCATGAGAAACGTCCCGTCCCCATTGGTGAGTTGAGCAAATACAACACTATTATCCTCTTTGCCTTCGTTATAGACATAGACACTTGCTTCAGGTCCCGCCAAACCGATATCCACTTGCCCAGACAACACGGCCGTCATGACTTTATCTGCGCCTGCACCATTCGTTAATTCAATTTCAAGTCCCTCTTCCTTAAAGAACCCTTGAGTCAGCGCAACATACTGCGGAGCATAGAAAATTGAGTGAGTTACCTCAGACAGTTTAACTTTCGTAAGTTCAGTCTTCGTCGTATTACTACAACCTGATAACACTAGAGATATTCCTAAGATGAGCACGCTAAGTACGAGCATAAGCCTGTTTTTCATAAAAATAATCCTCCTCTTACTTTTTAATTGTTGATTAAATAACGCCTTTTTGTTGAACTAAACTTTATTCTTTACCAAGACTTTTTCAAGGTAAACCACCCCCTGATACATAACAGTCGCTGCAATACCTAAGATAATGACACTGGTCATGACCAGGTCCAATTTAAATACTTGACCTCCGTAGACGATGAGATAACCCAAGCCTGCTTTGGAAACTAAAAACTCTCCAACAATGACTCCAACCCAAGATAATCCGACGTTAATTTTTAGGGCATTGATGAAAGTCGGAGATGATGCAGGAAGTATCACTTTCGTAAGCACCTGAAACTTTGTGCCACCAAAAGTCTTAACGAGCTTAATCTTTTCTTCATCGATTGATAAAAAACCATTTAAAACTTCTAAAACTGTGACGATCAGTGAAATGGACAAGGTCATAACAATGATTGCTGCAGGCCCCGCCCCGATCCAAACGATAAAGATTGGGCCGAGTGCAATTTTTGGCAGACTGTTCAAGATGACTAAATATGGTTCTAACACTTTATACAAAAATTCAGACCACCATAATATAATGGCAATCAAGGTTCCTAAAAGTGTCCCTAAGACAAAGCCGACCACTGCTTCAAGACAGGTTATACCTATGTGATGAAAGAGTACTCCTTGCTCATACAAACTAATCATCGTTTTAATGATTCTCGTTGGCTGGCTGGTGATAAACGGATCTACAATCTTGGCATTAGCGCATATTTCCCAAAGGCCTAGAGCAATGACCAAAATCATTGATTGGATGATACGAATATATATTTTTTCCATTCTTACACGCCGTAAATATCCAATATGTTCTAGAGACAGACCTAATTCTTTCGTCCTGGGAGGCGTACTTTCTTGTCCTTGTTTAAACATGGACATCCAGCCCCTTCCATATCTCTTGAAAATAAACCTGAAATTCGGGTGTTTCTCGGGAGGATAAGGGTGTCCTGTTATCACAAGTTAACTTTATTTCATAGATATTTTTGATGGTTCCAGGTCTCTTAGATAAGAGTATGACACGATCTGACATACTGATACTCTCTGCAATATCATGGGTTACCAAAAGAGCAGTTTTGTTTTCCTTTTTAATAATGGCATAGATATCCTCATTAACTACCAGTCTGGTTTGATAATCTAAGGCAGAAAAAGCTTCATCCAGAAGAAGGATTTGCGGGTCAGTCATTAGGGTTCGTATAAGGGCGACTCTTTGCCTCATTCCACCCGAAAGTTGGGTTGGATATTTATCTCTGAATTCATAAAGGCCATACGTTCTAAGTAATTTTAAGGCACGGTCTTTCGCCTCAGGTGTTACAATCCTCCTTATTTCCACACCTAACATGACATTTTGGTAAATAGTCCTCCAGTCAAAAAGATGATCTTTTTGTAACATGTATCCAATTTTCCTCGAAGTCCCCATAACCTTTTCCCCAGAAAGCAAGACCGTACCAGTTGTTGAAGAAAGCAGTCCCGAAATAATCGATAATAGGGTGGATTTACCGCACCCGCTGGGACCGACAATGCTAACGAACTCTCCATTACAGACTGTGAAATTAATATTTTCAAGAGCAGTTATTTCCCCATTGAGGGATTGATATTTCATGCCTACGTTTTGTACCTCAACTACATTGTTCAACGGCACTCCCCCCCAAAAGGCTCCCTGCTTTTATAGTGTATTGGAAGATGCCTTAATCCGTGAGTAATTCACAAATTTACCAGTCGATGTTATAAAATGGCAAAAGAAAGAGAACAGTTATGCACTCTAAATAATGCGAAGACTGTTCTCTTTAAGAAGATATAAAATTGACTTAGTAAGCGTTCAATTCTTTCATGAACCTTTAGTCCTCAAAAGTCTTGCTCTAGTAATACTTGTTTCTCCGTATTTTTCTTTGACTAAATCTATGACCTTCGTGAGGTTTTCACGATCTTTTCTCGGTTCAGAGAATAAAGAAAGTTGACTTTCATCTTTATCAGTCAGGTTACTGAGCGTTACACCAATTAATCTAAGTGGCTGCTTTAAGGCTACCTCCCGTAATAAGTGACAAACCTCTTGGTAAATCACATCATCAAGATTAGTCGCCCGTGTTAAGGTATGAGAACGAGAAATAGACCGAAAGTCGTTATACCGAACTTTTAAGGTAATCGTTTTGCCCTTGAGCGACTCTTTGCGTGCGCTCCGTCCCACATCAACGGAAAGTTTGAGTAAAAACGTCTCTAAAAGATCCCAATCAACAATATCTTTGGCGAAAGTAGTCTCACGACCAATCGATTTAATGATCCTATCATTTTCCACGGGTCGATCATCAATACCCCGCGCCAATCGATACAGTTGACTTCCAATTACGCCAAGAAGCTGTGTTAAGTATCCCTGTTCTAATTTCCGTAAGTCTCTAACTGTTCTAATATTAAGGCTATGCAATTGCTCGGCCGTTTTTTTACCGACTCCCCAAATCCTTTCCACAGACAGTGGATCTAGAAATTCCTGAACTTTGTCCGGCTGAACAACGACGAAGCCATCCGGTTTCCTCAAGTCAGAGGCTATCTTAGCCAGAAATTTATTGCTGGCCAAGCCAACAGACGCCGTCAAGTTAAGTTCATGCTGGATCCGTTGTTTAATGATCAGAGCAATTTCATCCGCGGAACCAAATAGATTTGTAGACGCTGTAATGTCTAAAAAGGCCTCATCCAAAGAAAGTGGCTCTACCATGGGAGTATAAGTTAAAAATATTTGTCTAATTTGCTTTGATACTTCCTGATATTTTGGCATATTGACGGGTAAGAAGACTGCATGAGGACAGCGACGGTAAACTTCTGCCATGGGCAAGGCCGAATGAATTCCGAATTTGCGTGCTTCATATGAGGCAGCAGAAACAACACCCCTACTGTTAAGCCTGCCCCCTACCACAACGGGTTTACCTAGTAGGGACGGATCGTCGCGCTGCTCAACAGAGGCGAAGAAGGCATCCATATCTACATGTAGTATCTTACGTAAGTTCGTCCAAACGGCCATCTTTTCCTCTTATCCTCTGAAATAATTCACACCACCCGTGAAAATAGGTTGATACTGATTCCCCGGGACATTAATCGCGACACTCTTTCCAGTTCTTTCGGAATGGGCCATCTTTCCTAAAACACGTCCATCGGGACTGGTAATTCCTTCAATGGCTTCGTAAGACCCATTCGGAGTATAGATGATATCATTGCTTGGGTTACCGTGGAGATCGACATATTGGGTGGCAATTTGCCCCTTAGTCATCAACGTCTGGATCACTTCGTGAGAAGCAACAAAACGCCCTTCTCCGTGTGAGATGGGTACAGTATGAACTTCACCTAGTTCAACCCCACTAAACCAAGGAGATAAAGTAGAAACAACTTTCGTTTGGACCATGCATGATACGTGACGTCCTATTTTGTTATACGTGAGAGTGGGGGAATCCTCGGTTAGATCCATGATTTCTCCATACGGAACAAGACCTAGTTTAATCAGCGCTTGAAATCCATTGCAGATCCCGAGCATTAAACCATCGCGTTGTTTTATGAGTTCTAACACTGCTTCTTTTATCCTTGGATTCCTAAACATGGTGGCGATGAATTTGCCTGAGCCGTCCGGTTCGTCCCCGGCGCTGAAGCCACCTGGTAACATAACAATTTGGGACTGTCCAATCTTTTGAACAATCTCTTGGATGGATTGTTCAACATCAGCAGCATTTAGGTTTCTGATGACCATGGTCTCAACTAAGCCTCCAGCTTTCTCAAAGGCTTTCGCCGAATCGTATTCGCAGTTGGTTCCAGGAAATACTGGTATAAATATTCTCGGCCTGGCCACTTTCATGGAGGGCCTTTGAGTATTGCGTAGAGCATAACTCAATACAACCGGATCAGCTACTTTTTCTGTCTGAGTCGGAAATATTTTTTCTAGAGGCTTTTCCCAGGTTTGTAAAGCAAGATCAAGCTCAATATTGACGCCCTTCACCGTAATCACAGGAGTTTCCTGAGTTAAGCCGAGCAGTTGATACTTTACCTCGCCGAAGACATCTTCTAAATTCACGGATTCTCTAATTTCCAAGATGATTGAACCATAGTTGGCAACAAACAAGCTCTTTATCTCTGTCTGATCGTTAAAAGCTATTCCGATTCGGTTACCAAACGACATTTTGCTGATAGCAGCCGCTAGACCACCCATCCTCACAGTATGCGTTGCCAACACTTTTCCAGAATGAATCAACTCGGTAATCTTTTGATAATTCTCCATTAGTTGTTCAAAATTTGGAACTTCATGTTCATTCCGATCGGTCGATACAAGCACAACTTGACTACCGATACTTTTGAACTCTTGGGATATCACCTGATCTGCACTGGTAACATTGACAGCGAAGGCAACCAATGTTGGAGGAACATTCAAATCCATAAAGGTGCCGGACATACTGTCTTTGCCACCGATGGCAGGAATACCAAGTTTTTTCTGAGCATAGAATGCCCCGAGTAAAGCACTGAAGGGTTTACCCCACTTTTCAGGATCAGCACCCAGTCTTTCAAAATACTCTTGAAGGGTCAGCCTCACCTTGCGATAATCTCCCCCCAAAGCCACAATCTTCGTGACCGCATCAACAACAGCATATAAGGCACCGTGAAACGGGCTCCAGATTGCTAATTCTGGATTATAGCCATACGTCATCATGGTCGCAGTATTTGTTTCCCCAGAAAGCACCGGAAGTTTTGCCACCATGCCCTCTGATGGGGTTGTTTGATACTTACCACCGAGAGGCATTAAGACGGAAGACATTCCGATGCTACTATCAAATCTCTCTACTAACCCTTTCTGGCTACACACATTTAAATCTTCTAAATTGGCTAACCAAGCTTCCTTAATCAAGGAAACGTCTTCGGTAACGCCTGATAATTTTTGTTCAACAATTGCTGGCAACCGTTGAAAGTAATTGTGATTGGCATTAGGTAAATTCACTAGAACCTTCGTTTTCTGCTGAACCCCATTGGTATCTAGAAACTCCCTACTAACATCGACAATCGCTTGTCCCCGCCAAAACATCTTGAGCCTAGGGCTAGCGGTCACCGTTGCCACTAAAGTCGCTTCCAAATTTTCCGCCTGTGCATACCGCACGAATTTCTCCAAGTCTTCTGCTGAAATGACCACTGCCATACGTTCCTGAGATTCAGAAATTGCAAGTTCTGTCCCGTCAAGGCCATCATACTTTTTCGGCACAGAGTCCAAGTTAATTTCTAAGCCATCTGTTAATTCTCCTATGGCAACAGCAACGCCTCCTGCGCCGAAATCATTACACCGCTTAATAAGTGTGCTGACGTTCGCATTACGAAAGAACCTTTGAATCTTGCGTTCTGTGGGAGGGTTCCCTTTTTGCACTTCTGCCCCACAGGTCAGTAATGATTCACAAGTGTGTTCTTTAGAAGAGCCTGTAGCCCCCCCACACCCGTCTCGTCCTGTTCTTCCGCCAACCAACACAACAACATCCCCCGCCTCAGGGACTTTGCGTACAACGTTTTTACGGGGAGCAGCCGCAATGACAGCTCCGATTTCCATCCGTTTAGCTACAAAGCCTTCGTGATAGATTTCCGTAACTTGTCCCGTGGCGATCCCGATTTGATTACCATAGGAACTGTATCCCGACGCTGCACCCCTCGTTATCTTTCGTTGGGGTAGCTTTCCTGAGAGTGTATCTTCTATTTTTGCCCTAGGGTCGCCACTGCCTGTTACACGCATAGCCTGATAAACGTAAGTGCGGCCGGATAAAGGATCACGTATGGCTCCACCCAAACAGGTAGCAGCTCCTCCGAAGGGTTCGATTTCTGTCGGATGATTATGGGTCTCATTCTTAAACATCACGAGCCACTCTTCATCTTGGCCGTTGATATCGACATTCACCACGATACTACATGCATTGATCTCATCCGATTCATCGAGGTCTGTTAAAACCCCACTCTTCTTCAGTTCTTTTGTACATAAAACGCCGATGTCCATCAGACAGACGTCTCGATTCGTTGGATTTTCACCATAGACATAATTCCTAGAAGTGAGGTATTCCTGGTAAGCGAGGGTTATTGGGTGCGCAAACTTCCCTTCAGGAAGAGAAACCTCTTCAATATGAGTATTAAACGTCGTATGGCGACAATGATCCGACCAATATGTATCAATCACCCGGATCTCTGTAATTGTTGGATTCCGTTTCTCTGTATCTCTGAAATAAACCTGGCAGAACGCCAAATCCTCATAACTCATCGCCAGACTAGTGTCTTGAAAAAACGCTTTCAGTTCAACCGGTGACTTGTGAATAAAGCGATCAATAATTTCTACATCCGGTGGAATTACTGGTTCAAATTCCAGACTTTCTGGTTTTTCAAGAGAAGCTTCCCTTGCTTCGACTGGGTTAATGCAATATAATTTTATTCTCTGAAAATCGTCCACAGATAGTTGACCCCTAATGACGATCACTTTAGCCGAAGCAATATTTGGTCTCTCTTTCTGTGTTAGAATCTGAACACATTGGGCTGCAGAATCCGCCCGTTGATCATACTGACCCGGCAGGTATTCCATAGCAAAAACCAGATCCTTCGGGGAAATTTCTAAATCCTCTTCATACACGAGATCAAGTGGAGGCTCTGCAAAAATAATCGGACGAGACTTAGCAAACTCCTCATCCGAAATACCTGATATATCATAACGGCTGATGATTCTTATACTCTCTAATCCTTCGATTCCCAAATTTTCTAATAAATCATGATATAGCCCCTTGGCTTCAATGTCATAGCCTGACTTTTTTTCAACGTAAATCCTTTTGACTGCTTGTAATGCCATTCCATCCTCCATCAGTTATAATTTTTAGATACTTACTTTGTCGTAGAACAACCCTCGTTGATAACATATGTATAAGGCCATAGCACTTTGTCTATGGCCTCATCGCACGATAATAGTAGGCACAAATTCTTCATTAATAATACCATGACTTATATCTAAATAAAAGGAAGACTAACATTCTTTAGTGAGTAATGTCCAAAACATCCTTACAGCACAGTAATCTGTCTATCATTTCATAGCGTCTGCCCAATTCGCTAATTCCCCACGGAAGTTTTTCGTTAACGTAACAATCTTGCAATACGGTTGATCCTTAAAGTGTTCCATATACGGTACAAAACCGCTTTTCGAAACCGGAATGTCAATTTGTCCCGAATGTCCAATGCAAATCACTTTACATGAATCATGGATGCGCGTGAAGATCTTACGCAATTCCATGATCGTGAAGTTCTGACATTCATCGATGATAATGGTCATGTCTTTGAGATTAGTCCCTCTAAGAAATAAGGGGCTCTTAGGGTAACACCAAATTTTATCCATCACTCGTTTTACAGTTACCTTTCTACGTAGAGCTTCATCACCCAATACTTCCTCATTATAGACACATTGAACAGGGTTCTCGTTGATTTCTAAGAGAGCGTCTATGAGCGGTTGATGATAAATACTTTCCTTCTCAGACTGTGTGCCCGGTCTAAAACCCATTGAAGACTCTTGGACTGGATTGAAGATATAGGTTAAGGGCTTTTTGAAGATCTTTGCGCATGCCACTGCCAAAGTTGTTTTTCCCGTTCCAGCTTTGGCATTGACCATGACTAATTGATAATCAAAGATCGCGTTAACATATTCCTGTTGTTCAACGGTCAATTTTGGTGCAAATCCAAACAATAAGTTATTCTCAGGTAGTGGCATAATACTCACCTTATCCTTATAGCGTTAGTTTAGATTAGCATTTACAACGTCTTAAAGTAAGCATAAATTGCGGTTCGCGTAGCATCGTCCCCCTTGCATTATATCAGCACCTTAACCATACTAAAAGAATAGTATCGTTCAAAAATCGTGGGAAGTGAAGCTTACTCATCAATAAACTTTAAAATGCCTTCATCCAGATCGTACTTGATACTTATGATTTTCACTTTATTCACTTCTAAGCCCTCTTTAATCGTTTGACTCTTAGCGATATCCCTTTGGGCGTTTTGCATATTCAGCTCTGTACTCATTTCAATCACATCTTTGCCCGTTAAGCCCATAGCTTTCGCTTGATCGACCGAAGGCTTAATTTTATTCATAATGGCACCGATACTTCCATTCGTTTCTCCGCCTTGCACAGCGGCCGTGACAGCTCCGCATTCCTCGTGACCCAGAACGACGATTAGTGGCGTCTTCAGGTGTTCAACGGCATACTCAACACTGCCTAATTCAACGGGGGATACAACATTTCCAGCCACACGTACTACAAATAAGTCGCCTAGTGCTTGATCAAACAGAAGTTCGGGAGGAACCCTAGAATCTGAACAACTCAGAATGACCGCAAAGGGGTGCTGTCCGTTTTTCATCAAATCGACTCGTCTTGTAGAACTGAGGTCCTTACTCAAAGGCTTCCCTGACGTAAAACGCAAGTTTCCGTCAATGAGGAGTTGTTTTGCCTCCTCCGGTGATGAAATAATTTCTCTTCTCTTGTAAACAGGAATCGCGATAGCCTGCTGAACAATAGGGTTTTCCAAATTTGATGAATATTTATCAGTTGAAGGCAACGTTTGATTTCCACAGCCACTAAGGGTAATAGCGATACCAAGCAACAAGGACATGATATAGATGAATGGATTTCTCACAAAACATCTCCTTACTTCTTTGTATTTCAAAGTATTATTTCTATATTTATTTTGCCGCAATCATCAGCATCTTAGTCCTTGCCCTAACCTCAATATATTAACGATCCCTTTTTGTCCACCAAAAAAAATTAAAAAAATACTAAGAAGTAGGAAATGAATCATATTGTCATTTCTACCCCTTAGCTAATTTAGCATGATCAGAAATCTTTGAGCCTTATTTAATCTTACTGCGAATATACGGAATAACAGTCGGTAGAAAAGAAATAAAAACTATTCCAAATATTACATAGGTGAAATTATTTTTAACCGCTGGAATATTTCCAAAGAAAAATCCTGCAAACATAAGTAACATGACCCAGGCCATTCCACCGATTAGGTTAAACAAAAAAAACTTTATGAACTTCATTTTACCAATCCCCGCAACAAAAGGGGCAAAAGTTCGTATGATCGGTATAAACCTGGATAGAATGATCGCCTTGCCTCCATGCTTTTTATAAAAGGCTTGGGTTTTATAAAGGTACTCTTTCTTAATGAGGCGGGAATTTCTCATGTCAAGTATCTTATGACCAATCATTCTTCCAATAAAGTAGTTTAAGGTGTTCCCTGCAATCGCTGCAATAATAAGAAGTAAAAGGGCTAATTGAAAATTCATGGCACCCGAAGCGCCCAAAGCGCCAATGACAAAAAGTAATGAGTCTCCTGGTAGGAAGGGTGTCACCACAAATCCTGTTTCACTAAAAATAATCATGAATAGTACCAGATATGTCCAACTTCCATAGTCCCGAATGATCTCGACTAAGTGGATATCAATATGTAGGATAAAATCAATTAAACCAGTTATTAATTCCATATAAACTCCTTTTAATCATTTTCTTATAACATCCATATTTTACCCTAATTCAAACTATATATCTAGTAGATACTGAAATACATCTTGAAAGGTGTTAGTTTCTCCATGGTTAAAGCAAACGATATCCTACACCGGATTCCGTCATAATATGCCTAGGTCGTGACGGATCGAGCTCTAACTTTCTCCTTATTTGGCCAATATAAACTCTCAAATACTGTACTTCTTTCTCATATGCCATCCCCCATACAGTATGAAGTAACGCCTTGTGAGTAATTACTTTTCCGGCATTAATCGCTAAATACTTTACGATCTCATATTCAGTAAGCGTTAGTTTGATTTCGTTATGATCCCGACTAATCCGGCGGTGAACTAAATCAAGTGTCAAATCATCGAATTGCATAATAGGCTGCTCTTCAACCCCAACGGTATGACGCATGGCCGCACGTATTCGGGCTAACAACTCTCCCATTCCAAAAGGTTTCGTCACATAATCATTGGCGCCATAGTCTAGCGCTGTAATCTTATCGCTTTCCTGTTCCTTGACCGAAAGAATGATAATGGGTACCTTAGTCCATTCCCTAAATTGACGTACCACTTCAAGTCCATCAATATCGGGTAATCCTAAATCTAGAATCACTAAATCAGGGCTAAACATCGCGGCAGCGTCCAAACCTCCATGACCGGTCCCGACGTCTTTCACGACATATCCATGACTTGTTAAGGCAACACGCAAGAAACGACGTATCGGTGTTTCGTCATCAATAATTAAAATCCTCGGACCCTTGTTTTCCATTTTACGCTCCTTCATCCATTGCTGGCACTCTACCCGTATATTGATTGGTTAACGGCAAAGTAAACGTAATTGTCACCCCACCGAGCTTATTGTTTTCTGCCCAAATATCTCCTCCATGAGCTTCAATTAGTCCTTTACAAATCGCTAATCCAAGACCTGTTCCACTCACCTGAAGGGGGGAATTGAGTCGGTAAAATTTATCAAAAACCTTACTCAAATCCGTCTCTGGTATGCCCTGTCCTCGATTAGCGATCACTATTTCTAGTTGCTTTTCTTGACGCTTAATGGAGACCAATATTTTGCTTCCCTTTTCGGAATATTTAATTGCATTGTCCAGCAAGTTAATAAAGACTTGCTCTATTAATATCCCATCTGCTTGCACTAACGGTAATTCATCCTGTATATCGATGTCCATGGGGCGACCATTTAAGGAGACTCCAAGCCGATTAATCGAAACCCCAATAATATCTTGAAGGTCGCACCATTCTTTTTTCAGTCTAAGCATACCGCTTTCTAAGCGGGCCATATCTAACAGGTTACTAACAAATCGATTCATCCGTTCTGCTCCCTGCAGAATAGTTTGTAGTAACTCGTTCCTAACATCGGCACTATAAACAACATTTTTATCTTCTAGGAGTCCTGTCACTGCGCCGATAATTGAAGACAGAGGCGTGCGTAAATCATGAGAGAGTGAATTGAATAGTGCCGTGCGCAAACGTTCAGACTCTACTAAAGCTAGGGATTCTCTAGCTTGCTCAGCTAATTTAACTCTGTTGATGGCCATGGCAGCTAAACTAGTAAAGGCTTCCAATAACCGAAGTCGCTCAGCGTCAAATTGCACCACAGTCTCGTTAAAACAAATGCCCAAAACTCCATGCGTTCCCTGCTCAGTACTTAGTGGTAAATAAAGTGCTGCAGCGGCACCTAAGGTTTCCGTTCCCTTCCCTGCTTTCTGTCCTCTCTCATATACCCAGGTAGCAACTGCCAGTTCATGATCATTGTAGAAATTATTAAGTCCATAATCTTTTCTGTGGACTAATTGAGACTTTTCATTGGGTAAAAGCACCATCACTTGCCCATCTAGGGTATTTGAGATATTACTGACAATACACCTTAATACGGCATCTAGGTTATCGACGGCAGCAATATCTCGGCTTAGTGCATAAAGTGACGTGATGCTATTTTCCCGCTGTCGTGAATAAGTGACTTGTTTTTTCAATCGAACAGAAAGCGTTCCCGTCATTAATGCCACCAATATAAAGATAGCAAAGCTAATTAAATACCTGAGATCTGCGACCGTAATACTAAAAATAGGACGGACAAAAAACAGATTAAACGTGAGCGTTCCCGTGATCGCAGTTGCAATGGCGGGAAATGTTCCCCAACGTGCTGCACTTAATAAGACGGGTAAGAGATAGAGTAAGGAGATATTAACAATCCCCAGAAATGAACTGATCAGACTCATTCCCGAAGTCAGAAAAGCGACCATGAGGCTGGACAATAAATAAGGCCATATTATGGATATGTTCCACTTCTGGTTTTTTGCTCGCACTTCTTCTTCATCGTTCAGAGCTTTATTCTGACTAGTCTCTGCCTCTTGTTGACTCCCTGGAATAACATGAATACTCATTCCATGACTGTGCCGAATCACTTTGTCGACAATTGAGCCATGAATGATCTCCCAGAAGCGCGTATGCTCTGGTTTACCAATAATTATCTGAGAAACATTTCGTTTTCTGGCCAGCTCTAGAATTTCTTCGACCACGTTATTCCCAATTAGACCAATAATTTCAGCCCCCAACTCCTCAGCCAAGCGGAAGTTTCTGGCCATCGACTCTTTATCCGCCTCGCTTATAGGAGAACGGTGGAGGGTCTCTACATGTACAGCAAACCATTCTCCTTGTACTCTCTCAGCCATTCGTTTTGCAATACGTATCAACTGAGCAGAGAAGGGACTGGCACTAATGCATACCAGAATCTTTTCTCCCGTTGGCCAAGGTCCGTCTATTCCGTGAACTTGCATATAGGATTCTAACTGACGGTCCACACGTTGCGCAGTATAGCGAAGGGCTAACTCTCTCAGGGCGTTAATATTTCCAGGCCGAAAGAATTTCTTTAATTCTTCTGTAGCCTGGTCAGGCACAAAAACCTTACCATCTTTAAACCTTTGAATTAGCTCTTCAGGCGGGATATCAATCAACTGGATTTGATACGCGGATTCTAAAACTTGATCAGGAACTGTCTCCAGCACCGTAACCCCTGTTATTTTAGTCACAATGTCGTTTAAGGTTTCTAAGTGCTGAATATTTAAAGTGGTATAAACACTTATACCCGCTTTTAACAACTCTTGGACATCTAAGTAACGTTTGTTATGCCGAGACCCTCTTATATTGGTGTGGGCTAGTCCGTCGATTAAGACAATTTGAGGACAACGGGCCAATACCGCATCCAGATCCATCTCGAAAACAATTCTATTTTCATAACGCAGAGACCTTGAAGGAATAACCATGAATTGTTTAAGCATTGCCTCGGTATCCGATCTCCCGTGAGTCACTATTTGACCCACAACCACATCCATACCTTCCGATAATCTAGCCAAGGCTGCTTCCAACATTGCATAAGTTTTCCCAACACCAGCCGCAGCCCCTAAAAAGATTGTTAGTTTTCCCGTAGCCATATAGATCATCCTCGCCGTATCCTGTACATTTCTTAATTGTCTTTATTATAATACCCACTATATAGGCAATAAAATAGGAGTCAAGAACAAATAGTATATAAACTAATGAACATGCCCTAGCAAAAAAGCCTTTGCTTCCAAATTTGGGAGCAAAGGCTTTTTCAAGACTTAATTATCTAATGACATTTTCACACGATAATAATGCCTCTGAATAGTTAAAGTTTGTTCTTGGGATTTACATTTGAGTCAACCAATAATTCTTTTTTCGTCACGGGATGATATGGAACACTCGTTACGAGAATACTTTTGCGGAAAAGCAACATCAGTTTTATCAATTGCCCAGTCTGATTATGCAGGATATTGTGCCAAAATTTTTCTGGAACGTATTCCCCCATTGCTAGGGTAATTGTGTCGAATTGTCTACTCTTCTCAACTTCATCAATATATTTTAATAAGTCATGGACTATTGCGCGATAAGGTGAATCTACAATTTCCAAAGGTATTTCCATATGCTGTTCTTCCCAATGTTTTAAAAGTTTTGCCGTTCTACTTGGGTCTGATGCAATATGAACAGCCGTAACTTGTGGGGTCAATGCATACGCATATTTTAAAGTTTTCAAAACAATAATGTTCAAGTCGTAAACAGGGACAATAATTTTATTGCGGTAATCTGTCAGTTCAATTTGTGACCTTCGGCGTTTTAATTTCTTAATATGCTTGTGGAAATCGTCGACGGCTTCCGGGGTAATATCTAAATTCTGTATTTCTATATTGTAAACATAATGAATACCACGGAACATCAAAACGAGGAGAGGCATGATCAGTAAAATAATCCAAGCGCCTTGCGTAAATTTGGTGGTAATAAAGACTAATAAAACTAGAAACGAAACGATCCCTCCAAAACTAAAGATCGCAAAATCATATTTCCACTTTTCTCCTCTTTCCTTCCAAATATGCTTGGCAAGGCCCGTGCCGGTGAGGGTAAATGAAATAAACACGCCAATTGCGTAAAGAGGAAGCATCATATGAGTATCTCCGTGAAACACAATAATAAGTAGACTGGAAACGAGGAACAACGTCCAAATCCCGGCGCTATAGACCAAGCGATCGCCTAGATTCTTGAAATATCTGGGAGTGAATCCATCTCGTGCCATTAAACTTAATAATATAGGTAACCCGGCATATGGGGTATTTGAGGCAATAACAAGAATAGCTGCAGCTGTCCCCATCAGGACAAAGTAGGGAATAGTTTTTCCAAATATTATTAAACCTAACTGATTAAGGACGGTATTCCCTTGAGATGGTACAATATGGTAAGAACCTGCTAAATACGTCAACCCTATCAGCCCAAGAGCAACAATAATCGCTAAAACTAACAAGGTTTGAATGGCCCGCTTCTGGGAAGGCTTCTTGAACGCTGTTACCCCATTGCTCACGGCTTCAAATCCCGTCAAAGCCGTTGTTCCTCCTGCGAACGCACGCGCTAAGATAAACCAAGTCATTCCACTGACAGAAGACGAGGCAAGCTGCCCTGTTGCTGCCGCCGTTGGTGTTACACCATGAACCAAAATTTCCACTAAGCCAGTTCCGATTAATAGCGCTAAAGACGCAATATAAAGGTACACTGGCGCGGAAAACAAGCGGGCCGACTCCTTTAATCCACGCAAATTAACCCAAGCCATAAACATGATGACCAAACAGTCTGCTAAAACTTTATGTGAGGGTGGGGCTAACCAGGGGATAATTCCGGTTAAGTTTTCTATCGCTGAGCTAACACTAACAGCAACTGTTAATACATAGTCGAGCGTCAAGCTCGCACCGGCTACAAGTCCAAAGTTATCGCCAAGATAAGCTTTAGCAACGGTGTAAGATCCCCCTCCTTCTGGGTATTTTTGGATTGCTTTGCGGTAGACAAGAAAAATACTGATCACCAGTAGTACGATGGCTACCGATATTTTCAAAACATATGCATATCCTAAGGTTCCTGCCAGAAGTAGCACATATAAAATCTCGTCCGGTGCATAACCCTCAGAAGAAATAATATCTGAGCCGAAAACTGGGATTCCGCCTAGAACGCCAACTTTTGCCTCCTCGGCATTTTGCGATGATAATGGATGTCCAAAAATAAGAGTGCGTAATTTTAGCCAGAAAAGTCTAGTAATGTTAGCCATCAGAAACGGGAACCTTCTTTCTCATCTCGTATCCTAAGATTAGTACTTATTCGTACTATGTTAATAACAAAAAGATTCAAGGTAAGCTTCCTTAGTGGTCGTTGATATACCGCGTCAGCTTTGGTGATAATATGTCCTAGGACGGGATGAATCATTCAAAGATAGTTTTCTATGAATGATTAAACTAAAGGGTAGTTTATGCAGTAGAAATCAATCATAAATTAACTATAGAAACTAAGCTTGTATTCTTTTATTAGAGAAATACAAGCTATTTAATTAAGCTTCCTTGTATTACATTCATTCGTCTTTTTCCGATGATACTCGAAAGCTGTTTCAATTTGAAATCCAAACGCTTGGTAAAGATTGAACGCATGTGTGTTATTACTATCAACCTCGATCACAATCTCTCGTATGCCACTCTGTATTAGATGCTCAACAATCAGGTGTAGGAGATCATGCCCGTACCCTTTACTACGAAATTTCGGTATAATGCCAAAGCCAAATATTGATACTTCGTCTCCATCGCGGCTTGATGATCCCATTCCAATAATTTCATCATTTAGGATTCCAAGGTATTGGTCGCGCGTAACAGATTGAAAAATATTTAAAATCATACCTTGTGCATCTTCATAGCTGTCTTCAAATATTTTCATGCTGGTATTAATTAGTCTCTTAAGGTCTTCCTCACTAGGGTTGAGATACGTCAAACGATTAGAGGACAGTGGTACATACCTCCTATAATTTAGTCTCATAGAGTATTCGGTGAAATCGTATTGAGCACCGAAGTGTGTGATGACGCGCTTACCAGTAATTGATTGACTCTCAAGGACAAAAAGAACTTCAGGAATTTCATACTTTATGAGTTCCTTAACTGCTTCCAATAATAGCTTATTAAAATATCCTTTGCCCCGATATGATGGCAGCGTTAAGGCTGTGATTTCTGCTTCATTCTGAGTTGGCACAAACATCGTTAGCAAACTGATTAACTGGCTACCCTCATACATGAGAAAAATACTATTCATATCCTGATTGAAATTCATGGTTGTATCGACAAAAATGCTCCCCTTGAGATTATCTTGTTTCTTACAGATCTCTTCTAAGTCATGCACTTCATTCACGACATTCTCACGGTAATCTTTCAATGCCTTTAAGATCAAAGAAGTCCCTCCCCGAAACAAAAACTGGCTTCTCCCACTTCATAAATCTCTGTCATCAATGAAGTGCGCCGAATAATACTACTAGTACTATAGCAGTAAATTTCAACATAAACAACGAGCCATTTTTATTACATTGCTGAAGTTAGTTTTTAGGATTAACGTTTGAGTCAACCAATGATACTTTTTTCGGTACGGGATGATACGGAACACTCGTTACTAGAATGCTCTTGCGGAAAAGCAACATCATCTTCATCAATTGCCCAGTCTGATTATGCAAGATATTATGCCAAAACTTTTCCGGAACGTATTCCGGGATCGCTACGGTAATTGTATCAAAATGACCATTCTTCTCGACTTTATCAATATACTTCAATAAATCTTGGACAGTAGCCCGATAAGGAGACTCTACAATTTCTAAAGGAATTTCCATATGATGTTGTGCCCAATGCTTGAGCAACTTCTTTGTTCGACTTTCGTCTGAAGCAACATGAACAGCCGTAACTTGAGGAGTTAAAGCATATGCATATTTCAAGGTCTTTAAGACAATTAAGTTTAAATCATATACAGGAACAATAATCTTGTTTTTATAACTTGCCAGTTCAGCTTCTGCCCTTCGACGTTTTACCTTCTTCACATACGTGTGAAAGTCTTCTGCGGCTTCCTTCGTAACTTCTAAATCTTGGATCTCCTCCTGATAAACATAACGAATACCACGGAACATCAAAACGAGGAGAGGCATGATCAACAAAATAATCCAAGCCCCTTGCGTAAACTTGGTCGTAATAAAGACTAACAAAACTAGAAACGAAACGATCCCCCCAAAACTAAAGACCGCAAAATCGGACTTCCACTTTTCTCCTCTTTCCTGCCAAATATGTTTGGCTAGGCCCGCGCCTGTTAGGGTAAACGATATAAACACGCCAATTGCGTAAAGAGGAAGCATCATATGGGTATCTCCATGGAACACAATAATGAGCAGGCTGGAAACAAGGAACAATGTCCAAATTCCTGCGCTGTAAACTAACCGATCTCCTAAGTTCTTAAAATATCTCGGCGTGTATCCGTCTCGAGCCATTAAGCTCAATAAGATCGGTAACCCCGCATAAGGCGTATTAGAGGCAATAACAAGAATAGCCGCAGCTGTCCCCATCAGAACAAAATAGGGAATAGTTTTCCCGAATATTATTAACCCTAACTGATTAAGGACGGTATTTCCTTCAGATGGGATAATATGGTACGAACCCGCTAAAAACGTCAACCCGATCAACCCAAGAGCAACAATAATGGCTAAAACTAATAAGGTTTGAATAGCTCGCTTCTGTGAAGGCTTCTTGAACGCTGTAACCCCGTTGCTGACCGCTTCAAATCCTGTCAGAGCCGTTGTTCCCCCTGCGAACGCCCGCGCTAAGATAAACCAAGTCATTCCACTGACAGAGGACGAGGCAAGCTGCCCTGTTGCTGCGGCCGTTGGTGTTACACCATGGATCAAAATTTCCACTAAACCAGTTCCGATTAAAAGCGCTAAAGACGCAATATAAAGATACACCGGCGCTGAAAACAAACGGGCTGACTCCTTTAATCCACGCAAATTAACCCAAGCCATAAACATGATGACCAAACAGTCAGCTAAAACTTTATGTGAAGGTGGGGCTAACCAGGGGATAATTCCGGTCAAGTTTTCTATCGCAGAGCTAACACTGACAGCGACTGTTAAAACATAGTCGAGCGTCAAGCTCGCACCGGCTACAAGTCCAAAGTTATCGCCAAGATAAGCTTTAGCGACGGTGTAAGATCCCCCGCCTTCCGGGTATTTCTGGATTGCTTTGCGGTAAACAAGAAAAATACTGATGACCAGCAGTACGATGGCAACCGAAATTTTCAAAACATACGCATATCCCAAGGTTCCTGCCAGAAGCAGTACATACAAAATCTCGTCCGGTGCATAGCCCTCAGAAGAAATAATATCTGAGCCGAAGACTGGGATTCCTCCTAGAACGCCAACTTTTGCCTCTTCTGCATTTTTAGATGATAATGGATGTCCAAAAATAAGAGTGCGGAGTTTTAGTGAGAAAAGTTTATTGATATTTGCCATCAGAAGCTGACGCCTTCCTTCTCTTAACGTGATTTATAAATATATTATTTACTATGATGCCTCTAAAAAACCTAATAGTTCTAGTGCAAACCTTATTATAAATCTATCTCCTATAAAAACAGTGTAAAGATTGAACGAAGGAGCATAAAGAAAAGATAAAGATTTAAGGATCAATTCAAATGAAAATAGCCGCCTGCTAAAAACAGGCGGCCTACGTTTAGGTGACACTAATAGATGTTTAAATACTTTTTCGGTGGATTGATTGATCTTTTTGTTTTAGCTCAATAATACCGCTCCGATAAAGCATCGACATGAAATGGGCTAGACGAGTATAAACTTCATCTTCCTTGTGATCAAAGTCCAAAAGCATCGTCTGCCCGATTTCTTGAACCGTTCTCGTTCCGTCACACAGTTCTATTACCCTTGTTCCTTCGTGATCTAGTTTTCTGGTCAAAATTTGGGGAGCTTGCGGGAACACCCAATGCAAAATTGCGTCCCAACGTCCGTTGCGGGTAAACTGCAAAAGAGCTCCTGTTTCTGTTTTATGAAATTCAAGGGTTTCTTTAAGGTGAGGGATCATCTCCAACATATTTAGGTCCTTTTTTCTTTTCACTGTCGTTTCCCTCCGTTACAAAGATTATTGCGGCCCAAAGATTGTTTTCAATACCCCTAACTCACCAAGATGATATAATTTCGGACTAATTGTCTTTAGGTTGACGTTTCGTTCCACGTACATATAAATAAGTGACAAAGGCCAACCCAATGAACAGCAAAAGAGATAAGACGTTACTGGTAGCCATAGGATTTTCAGCAAATACGGCAATATTAATGCTCTTGAACGCAAATACTGCTATAACGATACCAATCAGTGCATCGCCGGCAATGAGACCAGAAGACCATAAGATAGCCTTCTCCACTTTTTCCTTGAGAAGTTCTCCTTTAAACTGACGATCAATGATCCAACGTACAATGCCACCAACCATCACACCGCCGCTCAAAGATAGTGGCAGATAGAGTCCAAGTGCAAAAGGAAGTACAGGTAATCCCAATAATTCAATGACTAGGCCAAGGACCACACCAACCGATACAAGATTCCATGGCAAAGATCCGGTAAACACACCTTTAATTACCATCGACATTAACGTAGCTTGAGGTGCTGCAATTTCTTTACTACCAATACCATAGGCTGCATTCAAGATAAAGAGAACATAGCCAATGGCAGCAGCAACTAAGGCAATACCAACAATTGTGGCAATCTCAACATATTTTGGTGTACCACCGATAATGAAATTTGTCTTTAAATTTTGGGCACCGGATCCAGCCACTGAAGTAGCGACACAGACAAGCGCCCCGATGGTGATGGCGGTGATTTGTCGATGAAGATGATCGGTATGGGAATTTTAATTGTGCTTTTGGCAATCATATTATTACCTGGACTATTACCAGGCGGTATTGTTAATGGTTAAGTAGCGGCGAAGAGGGATAATAAAAAGGATCCCTAAAGTACCGCCTATTACGGCAATCGCTACGATTTGTAAAATAGATACTTGCAAGCCCCAAAGGAAAAGGGCTGGAACTGTAAAGATAATTCCTCCCGCAACGGCTTCACCCGTCGAAGCTACAACTTGAGTGATGTTATTTTCTAAAATATTATTGCGCCCAAATAGTTTGAAGAGCGCTGTTGCCATCACGGCGGCAGGGATCGAGGCACTGACGGTCATCCCAACTTTTAGTCCTAAATAAGTATTTGCAGCTCCAAAAAGAATAGCGAGAAATGCCCCAATCACAACACTCAGTAAAGTAAATTCAGGCATAACGGTTTTAGCAGATACAAACGGAAGATAATCTTTCCCAGCAACTCCGCCATAGGCGTCATGAGATAGTCCCTGTTGCTTTGCCATTTAGTTTGCCACCTTTCCATAACACATCATTGATTTTGAAAAACCTCATTACAGTTGTCCGTCAGACGCGTACAATTCACCACCTATTTCATTCCGTAATTCGACTATATAGGACGATATTCGACTAAATCCAGTATATATTACATCATAATAAGCGTCAATAGTGTGAATAGAATATCTTTAATCATTGGATGGTGTGCACCCCGTCAAGAGGACAATGAAAAAATAGAACG
>Ga0209125_1000621_pt1 | contig 42840 bp, 38 predicted proteins | sample BarGraIncub1131A_FD_184503 | JGI IMG/M metagenome (GOLD analysis project Ga0209125, IMG submission 184503) | Arctic peat soil microbial communities from Barrow, Alaska - Barrow Graham LP Incubations 11-31A (SPAdes) (version 2) | ecosystem: Environmental > Terrestrial > Soil > Wetlands > Peat... | reverse complement strand
CGCTCGAGACGGCCCGAGACCTGGTCCGCAGCCTCGCCCCGCGCTTGCCGGCGACCGCCCTCGCGTCGGACTCCCTGGCGCGCCTGGGGGAACCGTCGTTTCTCGGCTCTTTCGATCTGATCGTCAACACCACCAGCGTCGGCATGGGTGGGGATGCCTTCCCGGGGCTAAAGCTCTCCGGTTTGAAGGAGGGACTTTGCGTTTACGACATGGTGTACGCCCCCCCGCACACCCCGCTTTTGGCCGAGGCCGAGGCCTGCGGGGTGCCCTTCTCAAACGGTATCGGAATGCTGGTCGCCCAGGGCGAGGCCGCCTTTGGCATCTGGACCGGGCAAGCCGCTCCGCCAGGGTGCATGGCTGGGGCGCTGGCGGGACTTGGCGCGCCAAGAATCCCTTGACATTGCTGCAAATTAAAAATACCATCCAATAGTTATCCAAAGCGCGATGAGGGACCTATGCACATAAGCAGATTGGGTGAATTGCTGGTCGGGAACAACCTGATCACCAAGGATCAGCTGAAGCAGGCGCTTGCCGAACAGAAGGCGGCGGGCGGTCAGCTGCGTCTCGGTTCCATACTGATCAGGGACTCCCTGATCACCGAGGCGGACCTCACCTCGTTTCTCTCCAAACAGTACGGTGTTCCGACCATCAACCTCGCCGACTACGAGGTGGACGCCCAGGTCATCAAGATCATCCCCGCCGAGATCGCCCACAAGTACCAGATCGTTCCGGTGAACCGGGCCGGCTCCACCCTGATCATCGCCATGAGCGACCCCTCCAACATCTTCGCCATCGACGACATCAAGTTCATGACCGGGTACAACGTCGAGGTGGTGGTGGTCGCCGAGAGTTCCATCAAGACCGCCATCGACAAGCTCTACGACCAGAGCGCCTCCCTGGCGGACGTGATGAGCGACCTCGACAACATGGAGGACTTCGAGGTCCTGGGCGACGAGGACGACGTCGACCTTGGCTCCTTGGAGCGTGCCACCGAGGACGCGCCGGTCGTGAAACTGGTGAACCTGATCCTCACCGACGCCATCAAGAGGAAGGCGAGCGACATACACGTGGAGCCCTACGAGCGGACCTTCCGGGTGCGCTACCGTATCGACGGCATCCTCTACGAGGTGATGAAACCGCCGCTCAAACTGAAAAACGCCATCACCTCCCGCATCAAGATCATGGCCGAGCTGGACATCGCGGAGCGGCGCCTCCCCCAGGACGGCCGCATCAAGATCAAGCTGGGCGGCGGCAAGGACATGGACTTCCGCGTCTCGGTGCTTCCCACCCTGTTCGGCGAGAAGATCGTCATGCGGCTTCTGGACAAGTCCAACCTGCAGCTCGACATGACGAAACTCGGCTACGAGCCGGAGGCGCTGGCCAGCTTCCAGAAAGAGATCCACAAGCCCTTCGGGATGGTGCTGGTGACCGGGCCGACAGGCAGCGGCAAGACCGTTTCGCTTTACTCGGCGCTCTCCGAACTGAACAAGGTGACGGAGAACATCTCCACCGCGGAGGATCCGGTCGAGTTCAACTTCGCCGGAATCAACCAGGTGCAGATGCACGAGGATATCGGGCTCAACTTCGCGGCCGCGCTGCGCTCCTTCCTGCGCCAGGACCCCGACATCATCATGATCGGGGAGATCCGCGACTTCGAGACCGCCGAGATCGGGGTGAAGGCGGCGCTCACCGGGCACATGGTGCTCTCCACGTTGCACACCAACGACGCCCCCTCCACCATCAACCGCCTTCTGAACATGGGGATCGAGCCGTTCCTGGTCGCCTCGGCGGTGAACCTGATCACTGCCCAGAGGTTGGCTCGCAGGGTCTGCGCCGACTGCAAGGTGGTTGAGGATATCCCGGTGCAGGCGCTGATCGACGCGGGGGTGCCGGCCGATGAAGCGGCGGGGTTTGTCTGCTATCACGGATCCGGCTGCCCCAAATGCAACGGCACCGGCTACAAGGGTCGGGTCGGTTTCTACCAGGTCATGCCGATGCTGGAGCCGATCCGGGAGCTGATCCTGAACGGCGCCAACACTAGCGAGATCAAGCGGGAATCGATGCGTCTCGGCATCAAGACCATGCGCCAGTCCGGGATGACCAAACTCATGGAAGGGGTCACCTCCTTCGAAGAAGTGCTGCGGGTAACAGTTTCGGATGACTAACAGGTGAGGTACTCATGATAAACTTCCATCAGCTGCTGAAGGACCTCGTGGAACGGGGCGGGTCGGACCTGCACATCACGACCAACACCTCCCCGCAGATACGGATAGACGGGAAGCTGACGCCGATGGACATCCCGCCGCTCACCCCGGTCGAGACCAAGCAGCTCTGCTACAGCATCCTGACCGATTCCCAGAAACACAAGTTCGAGGAGGAAAACGAGCTTGACCTCTCCTTCGGGGTGAAAGGGCTCTCCCGCTTCCGGGGGAACATCTTCGTGCAGCGCGGCACTGTGGCTGGTGTTTTCCGCGTCATCCCCTATAAGATCCTCACCTTCGACGAACTCGGCCTGCCGCCCATCGTGAAGGAACTCTGCGAAAAGCCGCGCGGTCTTATCCTGGTCACGGGGCCCACCGGCAGTGGCAAGTCCACCACGCTCGCCTCCATCATCGACAGGATCAACACCGAGCGTCACGGCCACATCGTCACCGTCGAGGACCCGATCGAGTACCTGCACCCGCACAAGGGGTGTGTCGTTAATCAGCGCGAGGTGGGTTCGGACACCAAGAGCTTCAAGCACGCACTGAAATACGTGCTGCGCCAGGACCCGGACGTGGTCCTGATCGGGGAGCTGCGTGACCTGGAAACCATCGAGGCGGCGCTCACCCTGGCCGAGACCGGGCACCTCTGCTTCGCGACCCTGCACACCAATTCCTGCGCCCAGACCATGAACCGGGTCATCGACGTGTTCCCCCCCTACCAGCAGACCCAGGTCCGGACCCAGCTCTCCTTCGTCCTCGAGGGGGTGCTTTCCCAGACGCTGATCCCGAAGGCGGACGGGCAGGGGAGGGCGCTGGCGCTCGAGGTGATGGTACCGAACCCCGCCATCAGGAACCTGATCCGGGAGGACAAGGTGCACCAGATCTATTCCCAGATGCAGATCGGCCAGGATAAGTTCGGCATGCAGACCATGAACCAGTGCCTGATGCAACTCCTGTCCAAGCGCATCATCAGCGTGGACGATGCCCTGGGGCGCTCCTCCGAGCCCGACGAGCTGAAGCAGATGCTCTCGCCGGGGAACGCGGTGCTGGGTCAGCCTAGGCGCCCCTTGAGATAGAACAGCTTTGCAAGTTACGTCGACCGGAAAAGGAGTGGCATGATGCCTAAATTCACTTGGGAAGCCAGGAGCAAGGCGGGGAGCGCCCAGAAAGGGGTGATGGAGGCGGCAAACGTCATCCAGGTGGAAGCGCAGCTGAAGAAATACGGCTTCACCGGCGTCTCCGTCAAGGGGGAGGGGAAGGGGCTCAGTTTCGAGCTCAAGATCCCCGGCTTTGGCTCCCCGAAGATCCAGACTAAGGATCTCGTGGTGTTCACCCGGCAGTTCGCCACCATGATAGACTCTGGGCTGCCGCTGGTGCAGTGTCTGGATATCCTCTCCGGTCAGCAGGATAACAAGACCTTCAAGGAGATCTTGGTCAAGGTGAAGGAGAGCGTGGAAAGCGGTTCCACCTTCGCCGACGCCCTGGGGCGGCATCCCAAAGCGTTCGACCAGCTCTACGTCAACCTGGTGGCCGCAGGCGAGGTGGGGGGTATCCTCGACACGATCCTGAACCGTCTGGCGGCTTACATCGAAAAGTCGATGAAACTCAAGAAGCAGGTAAAGGGGGCGATGGTCTATCCGATCACCATCATGTCGATCGCGGTCGTAGTTGTCGGCGTAATCCTGGTCTTCGTCATACCCACATTCGCCAAGATGTTCACCGAGTTCGGCGGTGAGCTTCCCTTGCCGACGCGCTTCGTCATTGCCATCAGCAATTTCCTGACCAAATACATCCTTGTCCTCATCGCGGCGGCCTTCGGTATCAAATACGCCTTCGGTAAGTACTACGACACCTCGAAAGGGCGCAAGACGGTGGACCGTTTCGCGTTGAACGCCCCTATCGTTGGTCCGTTGGTCAGGAAGGTCTCCGTTGCCAAGTTCACCCGGACACTCGGCACCATGATCAGCAGCGGCGTCCCGATCATGGACGGTCTGGAGATCGTCGCCAAGACTGCCGGCAACAAGATCGTGGAGGAGGCGATCTACAAGGTGCGCCAATCCATCTCGGAGGGGAAGACCATCGCGGAGCCCCTGGCGGAGAGTGGTGTATTCCCCAACATGGTGGTGCAGATGATCTCGGTCGGAGAGGCTACCGGCGCCATGGACACCATGCTGAACAAGATCGCAGACTTTTATGACGACGAGGTGGATGACGCGGTGGGAAACATGACCGCCATGATGGAGCCTTTGCTCATGGTCTTCCTGGGGACTACGGTCGGCGGCCTCGTGGTCGCCATGTACCTGCCGATCTTCAAGTTGGCGGGCGCGGTCGGCGGTTAACAAGATGCTTGACAGGAAAAGGATCGGCTGGTTAATACTGCTGCGGGTGGTTGTGGTCTCCGCTTTTCTCGCCTCCACCCAAGTCCTCGACCTGCACACCCGGGATACCTTGGCCGAAGGAGCCCAGGCAGTGCTGGCCCGTTTGGTGCTGGCTACCTACGTTTTCTCCCTGATTTCGCTGTTGGTTCTGTGGTTCAAGTTACGGGGCGCACGGACCCTCACCTACGCCCAGATCGTCTGGGACCTCCTGCTGGTGACCACCCTCATCCTGATCACCGGGGGGGTGAATTCACCCTACGCCTTTCTCTACTTCCTCTCCATCATCAGCGCGAGCGTGCTCCTGGCGCGCTCCGAAGCCTATTACACCGCATCCCTCTGCGTCATCCTCTACGGCGCCATGCTCGACTTCCAGTACTACGGCAGGCTCTCCTCGTTGGGCTTGAGTCCGTTGCCGGCCCAGCAATACGGGGCTGGTTACATCTTCTATCTCATATTTCTGTACAGTGCCTCGTTCTATATGACAGCCTTCCTCGCCGGGAACCTCTCGGAACGTGCAAGGTTGAGCGAGAGCGCTCTGCATGAAAAGGCGATCGATTACGAGGAACTGGAGCGCCTGAATAGCTCCATAGTCTCCACCATCGACAGCGGCCTCCTCACGGTCAACGGCGAGGCCCGGATCCGCGTCTTCAACCGCTATGCGGAGTTCCTGACCGGTATTACCCAGAGAGAAGCCTACGATCGCCCCCTCTGCGAGGTGATCCCCGGGCTTTCTCGCTTTGTCGGGGAGTTGTTCGGTGTGGTACAGGGGGAGTTCGAGCACACGGGCCAAGATGGCGAGCAGATGCTGCTCGCCTTCAAGTCGGTCCCGCTGACCGGCAAGGACGGTGGGACAGCGGGCGCGATCCTCGACCTACACGATCTGACCGAGATGAAGCGGATGGCGGTCGAGCTAAAACGTGCGGATCGGCTCGCAGCAGTTGGAGAACTTTCCGCGCGAATGGCCCATGAGATACGTAACCCGCTTGCCGCCATCAGCGGTTCCGTGCAGCTCGTGGCGATGAGAGAGTGGGCCGATGAAAAGGACAAACGGCTTCTTTCAATCATCCTCAGGGAGACCGACCGCCTGGATGCCCTGCTGCGCGATTTCCTGCTCTATGCCACGCCCACGCAGCCGACCAAGGTGCCGCTCCAATTAAAGCGGGCGATTGCGGAGCTCTGCGCCCTGCTCTCCAGGGACCCACGTCTGGAGGGGGTCACCATCGAAAACGGCGTTCCCGAGGATTTGGTCGTCGTCTTCGACAGGGATCAGTGCAAGCAGATATTCTGGAACCTCTTGGTAAACGGCGCCGAGGCGATCGCCAATGCGGGCCGCATCGCGATTGAAGCTGAACAGCAGCATCTGGGTGCGTCCGGAGGGCAGGACCAGGTGCGGATTCGTGTCACGGACAACGGCCAGGGGATGACACAGGCGAGCCTGAAAAGGGTGTTCGAACCGTTTTTCACCACAAAAAAAGGTGGCACAGGACTCGGACTGGCCATGGTGTACCGGATCATCGAGACGCACGGCGGCCGTATCACGGTCGAAAGCGAAGAGGGATGCGGCACCACCGTCACGCTCTACCTGCCGGCGTGAGAGCTGTTTTGAATTTTGAGTTTTGAATTAATGAGTCAAAAATTGGGCCAGAGCAGCGGGGCTGTATGAATACCAAGATTTTGGTGGTTGATGATGAGCTGAGTATGCGGGAGTTTCTCTCCATCCTCCTAGAGGGTGAGGGGTACTGCGTGGACCAGGCGGAAGACGCCGAGGACGCCCTGCACTGCATCGAGCGTGAACCCTACTCACTGGTCATCTCCGACGTCAATATGCCTGGTCTCGACGGGATCGCACTTTTGGGGAGGATCAAGGCGCTGGCACCCGAGACCGCAGTGCTGATGATCACCGCCTTTACGACGGCTGAACAGGCGGTGGAGGCGATGAAACTTGGCGCCTACGACTATATCGGCAAGCCTTTCAAGGTGGAAGAGGTGAAGGTGCTGGTCCGTAACGCCCTAGAGAAAAGGAGTCTCGTCGAGGAGAACAAGCGCCTTAAGGCCGAGGTGCAAGTGCGTTTCAGCTTCTCAGGCCTTATCGGTAAAAGCAAGCAGATGCAGGAGTTGTACGACCTGATCGCCAAGGTTGCTGAAAGCATGGCGAACATCATCATACTGGGTGAGAGCGGGACCGGGAAGGAACTGGCCGCGAAAGCGATCCATTACAACAGCCCGCGCCGAAACTCCAGCTTCGTTGCGGTAAACTGCGGCGCCATCCCTGAGACTCTTATCGAAAGCGAGTTGTTCGGCCACACCAAGGGCTCCTTCACTGGAGCCTTCTGCGACAGACCGGGCCTTTTCGAACAGGCGGAGGGGGGAACCCTCTTTCTGGACGAGATCGGTGAGGTCCCGCTGCAACTGCAGGCAAAGCTTCTGAGGGTGCTCCAGGAACGGGAATTTCGTAGGGTTGGTGGGGGCTCTAGCCTGAAGGCCGATGTTCGGATCGTGGCCGCCTCCAACAGGAACCTGGAGGAGCAGGTTCAGGAGGGGAGTTTCAGGGGTGACCTCTTCTACCGGCTTAACGTGGTTCAGGTCAGAATGCCGCCGCTTCGGGAGAGGGTCGAGGATATCCCCGCACTGGTCGAGCATTTTTACAAGAAATACGCCATCTGGTCCGGAAGCGGCGAGATCGTGACGCCCGATGCCCTGAAGTTACTCTTCAACTATCCCTTCCCCGGCAACGTGAGGGAACTGGAGAACCTCGTGGAGCGTTGCGTGGTGCTCGGCAGTCGGGTCATAGAGACTGACTGTCTCCCTCCCAGCGTGCGCAACTTCCAGGTTCCCTGCGCCTCCCTTGGCGAGGTAGATATTCCGGATAACGGCCTGGACCTGCAGGCTTTCCTGGATACTCTCGAAAAGCGGCTCCTGGAACAGGCCCTGGTGAAGAGCGCCGGCGTAAAGAAACGGGCCGCAGCGCTGCTCGGGATGACCTTTCGCTCCTTCCGTTACCGGCTGGCGAAGTTCGGCATGGACGAGGAATAGGTGACGAAAAACGTCACCAGACTTGCCGTTGTTTGTCGGTCTTATCGGCAGGTTGCTAAAAGAATTGCTGGTTGTAATGCGTTTTGTACCTGATTCCGAACTGTTATAGAATCCTTGATTGTTGGCGCACAACTTGCTCTATGTCTGATGTAATGTTTGGATGAGGTTGTGAATCGGTCCCCAACAGACGGACAAAGCCGGAAAAAACATCAACGAAAGGAGAAACAGATGTTAAACAAACTGAGAGGCAACAAAAAGGGTTTCACCCTGATCGAGCTCTTGATCGTCGTCGCGATCATCGGCATCCTGGCGGCCATCGCCATTCCACAGTTCTCTTCCTACCGGCAGAAGGCGTACAACTCCGCTGCACTGAGCGACCTCAAGAACGCCAAGACGGCCCTTGAGTCCTACTACGCTGACAATCAGCACTACCCGTACTAACAACTACTATATCTAAAGGAGCATATTATGAAAAAGATATTGGCGATTATTGCCCTGATGTCGTGCGGCGCTGCTTCGGCGTATGGTGTTACCTTCAGTTTCCCGACGGCAGCCGGGACTTTCGTGGCCGGAGTGACCACCACCCCCGGCGGTGTTCTGAACATCAAGCCTTCGGCCAACGTCGCCATGGGCTACGATTGTGCAACTGCCGTTGGTGTTTCCTACACCATCGGTTCCATTCACGGACAGGGAAGCAAGGTATTCGGCACCAGTTCGGTCGATACCAACATCTTTTACCAGGATGTCGCAGCCCCCGGTGTTCCTACTACCGCAGGTGCCGAACTGACCTGGCCCACCGGCGCTGCCGCTTTCCCGGGAAGCGCTGCTACCACCCCTGCTACCTACTTCAGCACCGGCTGGACCGCCAGCAAGTAGCGTCCTGAACAGCTGTTAGTTTCGACGGGGTGCATTCACAGTGCACCCCGTTTTTTTGGATGGCATGAAGGATCCGCAAATGTCGACATTCGAGAACTTCTTCAGGTTGAGCGTGGCTTCCCTGCTGCGCGACCGGCTCCTCTATCTCCTTTTTTCCCTGGCCCTGCTCGCGCTCCTGTTGATACCTGCTTTCAGCATGTTCTCCCTGCGCCAGGTGCAGGAGCTTTCGGTGACGCTCTGCCTGTCGGCGCTTTCCTTCCTGCTCCTCGTGGTGACCGTGCTGACCGGAGCCTCCTCGATCTGGCGCGACGTCGAGAAGCGCTACACCTCCGCCGTTCTCGGCCTTCCAGTCTCCCGGGCCGCGTTCGTGCTGGGGAAATTCTGCGCCATCGCGCTGCTCCTCGCCGTCATAGCGGCAGTGTTCGGGCTAGGCTCCGCCGCGGCGATCAAGATAGCCGCGGCAAGCTATCCTCCCGACATCCCGGTGCGCTGGGACAATTTCATCGCCGCCGTCGCCTTCGACTATTTGAAATGCGTCATGCTTCTCTCCCTCGCCTTTCTCTTCTCCGCCGTAAGCACGTCCTTTTATTTCCCGTTCCTCGGCGCCATCGCCATCTATCTGGCCGGCAGTGCCAGCCAGGACGTCTATGAAATGACGATCGGCGCATACGGCCAGACGCTGGTTCCGCTATCCAGGACTGTCATAAAGGGCGTCTACTATCTCCTGCCCAATTTCTCGGCCTTCAACCTGAAAGCACAGGCGATCTACGCTCTTCCCCTGGCGCCGGTCACCATGCTCCTTACCGTGCTCTATTTCGTCTGTTACACCGGCATCATTCTTTCCATCGCGGTCTGGAGCTTTTCCAGAAGAGAGTTGCCATGATCGGACGGATGTTTTTCGGCATCCTGTTGTGCTCCTACCTGGTCGTCATCGTCCCCTTCACCACGTCACTTGCCAACCGGCCGGTCGTGGTGAAACTCGGCACCATGCCGGAGCCGGAGATCCTGAAGATCGCTTCCGGGGATCAGCGCTATCTGGTGGCGCAGTACGCCGTGGTCAAGGTCCTCTTCTATTACGGCACCCTGGTGGAGAAGTTCCAACAGAAGATCGTGCTGCAGCCGGAATACCAAAACATGTACAGGACTCTCCAAACCGCCTCCAGGCTGGACCCCTGGAACGCCGACGTCTACTACTTCACCCAGGCGGCATTCACCTGGGAACTGAAAAAAATAGACGAGGTGAACGACCTGCTGCGCTTCGGGATGCGGTATCGCACCTGGGACTATCAACTCCCCTTTTTCGCCGGCTTCAATAACGCCTATTTCCGGAAGGATTATGCTGCGGCCGCGCCGTATCTCAAGAAGGCCGCCGAACTCTCCGGCGATCCGCTCATGACCAATCTCACCGCGCGGTATTTTTCAGAGTCGGGACACAACGAGCTGGGGCTGCGTTTCATCGAGTTCATGCAGAGGCGCACAACCGACAGTAAGCTTATTTCGCTTTACGAGCTGAGAAAGCAGGCGCTCCTTGCGGCCTTGACCGTGCAGAAAGGGGTTGAGGGGTTTGCCCGCAGATTCGGCAAAGCTCCTTCTCGCATTTCCGAGCTTACCGAAAAGGGGCTGTTGAGCGAGATTCCCCGGGACCCCTATGGTGGCGAGTTCTATATTGACGAAAAAGGTGTGGTGCTCAGCACCAGTAAATTCACCCTCTATTCCCCGTCCAGGCATCTGCCGAATGACGGATCGCATACGCAGGAGAAATGACCATGAACGCACTGGAGATCGTCGGGCTTTCCAAAAGCTTTCGCGGCAAGAGGCTCGCGAAGGTGACCGCGCTGCAGGACCTCTCACTTGAGGTCCGCGTCGGCGAGGTGTTCGGTTTCCTCGGGCCGAACGGCGCTGGCAAGAGCACCACCATAAAGACCTTGATGGGTTTCCTGCGACCCGACTCAGGGGGCGTCTCCGTTTTCGGAAAGCCGGTACAAACCCGCGAGTCGCGCCTAAGAGTGGGATATCTCCCGGAGAATCCCTCCTTCTACGACTTTCTCACCGGTCGGGAATACCTGCATTTTGTCGGCAGAGCCTTCGCCATGAGCGACGAGGCCATAAAATCCCAATCGGGCTCAGTGCTTGATCTCCTTGATCTTGCCACCGCTGCGGATCGACCCATGAGGGGGTACAGCAAGGGGATGATTCAAAGACTCGGCCTCGCCCAGGCGATACTCCACGATCCGGACCTGTACATCCTCGATGAACCGATGAGCGGCCTCGATCCGATAGGTAGGTCCTTGGTGAAAGAGATCATCAAGGATCTGAAGAGACGCGGGAAATCGGTCTTCTTTAGCACTCACATCACCGGGGACGTAGAGGTGGTCTGCGACCGGGTCGGTATTGTCGGGCGCGGCCGCTTGATGGCTGTTGACAGCGTGGCCAATATCCTGCAAAGTGGCGTCGAAGGGTATCTTTTGCAGGTGAACCGCGCCGGCATATCAGAGGAACTGCGGGTGGACAAGGCGCGGCTGCAGCAGGAGCTCTCCGATCTTATGGCAGCCGGCGCCGTGATCGAGCGGATAGAGCCGCAGCGAAAGGACATGGAGGCATTCTTACTTGACGTTCTTGCAGATGGGTCAGCTGTCAAAAACTAACAAGCAGATCTGCTTTCTGTTCCTGGCGGTCGTCGCCCTTTACTGCCGTGCCCTGTGGGGCCCCGTTGTTTCCATAGACGACGCAGGCATCATGAAGTTCTACAGTGACAGTCATTTGACCCTGTTGGACGTTCTCAGGCCGGGGCAGGGTTACTACTACCGTCCGCTGATCGCTTTGAGCTACTTTTTCGACTATCGAGTCCTCGGTCAGAACACAGTCCTGATGCACCTGGAGAACATCCTGATTCACGCCGCCAATGCGGTCCTTCTTTTTTCGCTCGCCTCGCGCCTGCTTCCCGGGGCCGCCGCAGGTCTCCCCCTTATTGCAGCCCTCGTTTTCGCGGCGCATCCCGCCAACTGCGAGGCGGTCAGCTGGATCGCCGGCCGCACCGATCCTCTGTCATGTCTTTTTGTCTTACTTTCGGCTCTCTCCCTATTCAAGGGGTTGGAAACCGGCAAGGTTCGCCATACCGTTTTTTCGGTCCTCCTGCTTCTTGCCGGGGTTCTGGCCAAGGAGACCGCCCTCGTCTTCATCCCGGTGTCCCTTCTGCTCGTCACCGGATGGCGTTACATCCACCCCGACGCCGTGAAGCTGCAGGGAAAGGTGCTCTGCCTGTTTTACCTGGGCATTTGCCTCCTCTTTGCGGTCCTGCTTTTCTCCCGCATGGGGTCCCACAACAGCGTGGCTAAACTCCTCACAGGTAATAAAAGCGACGCCGTCGGCTCCCTGCTCTTGTGTCTCAAGGTGTTCGGCTTCTACCTTAAGAAAATGTTCGTCCCCTGGCCGCTGAATTTCACCATTCTGGCGATAGCTGACTGGTACCTGATTCCTGCGGCTGCCGGGCTGCTTTTTCTCTGGTTCGCTCCCAAAAGAAATGTTTACTTCATCTGCGTGGCGAGTGGGTTCCTGTTCCTGCTCCCGGCGCTGGTCGTGGCGCTCTTCGATGTCGCCTGGACAGTGGCTGCGGAGCGGTATCTCTACATTCCTTCGGCCTTTCTTGCCGTGGGGGTTATCGGTTATTGCCACCTCGTGGCGCAGCGGATGCGTTTGCAGCACCTCGAGGTTCCCGTGCTTTCCCTCTGCATCGCGGTAGCGGCGGTCTCAACCCTGCACAGAACCGGCATCTGGCAATCGAACCTCGCCCTGTTCCAAGGCACGGTCGCCCAAAACCCGGGCTTCGGCATGCTGCGCAACGAACTGGCCGTGGCCCTTGTCAAGGAAGGGAGGGTTGTCGAGGCCGAGAAGGAGTTGGATGTAGCGTCCTCGCTCGACATAAGCGCGATGGTGAAGGGAATGATTCGCAGAAACAGGTTGCTGATAAGCATAATCAAAGCAGCGACCCCGGATGAGAGGCGCGGCCTCATCAACCGTTACGGATGGAATATGGTTAAGGATGATGCGGAACTGCTCACCTTGCTCAGGCGAAACGATTACCTGATTTTCCCGACCCTCGGTGACGGGGCGCAAAAAGAGGCTTTGGTCTCCGAACTCATCGAGGCCAGCGAAAGACTCTTTTCCAGAACCGGAGAGCCTCTCCTTCTGTACAACAACGGCCAGCTCCTTCTGGGTCGGGGAGACCGGCGTAATGCCCTCAACTGTTTCGACCGTTGCGCTAAAGCCGCGCCTGACGGGGCTTACTACAAGGCCGCCGCTCAGAAGCTCACAGCCACCCTCTCGGGGGAGCTATGATCGGCTATCTGCGTTTATTGCGCGCCCATCAGTGGCTGAAAAACCTCATGCTCTTCTTCCCTCCCTTCCTGTCCGGAGCGCTGCTGCAACCGGCGCTGCTGCACAAGGGGGTGCTGCCACTTGCTTCCTTCTGTCTCGCTTCCAGCGCTACCTATGTTTTCAACGATCTCCTTGACGCCGAGAGCGACCGCCACCATCCCTTGAAGAAGGGGAGGCCGGTGGCCTGTGGAGAGGTTTCCCCGCTGGGGGGATCCCTTTATGCCCTTTTCCTTGCCTCAGCTTCCCTTTTATGCGGCTGGGCGGTTCCCGGGAGCTTTCTCCTCTTCCTAACGGCCTACCTGCTCATCAACGTCTGCTATTCTCTGCGCCTCAAGGCGCTTCCCATCGTCGACATCTTCTGCATTGCAGCAGGCTTCGTGCTGCGCCTGCAGGCGGGGGGGGCAGCCTTCGGGGTTGAAATCTCCGAGTGGCTCTTTCTGTCGGTGTTTCTCCTCGCGGTCTTTCTCAGCACCGGTAAGAGGCTTTGCGAAAAGGGGGCTCTCGCCGACACCGCAGGTAGCCACCGCAAGAGTTTGGAGGGGTACCCCGAGGGGTTCCTGGAGCTTGCCATGGCCGTTACCGGCGCGTCTGTCCTGGTTACCTACACCATGTACATTCTTTCCCGTCACGGGCTCGTATACACCGTCCCCCTCTGCACCTTCGGGCTCTTGCGTTACACCTTGCGCGTCAAGGCGGGCGGGGGAGGGGACCCAACCGACGCGCTGCTCAAGGATTTGCCGCTTCTGGTCACCGGCATTTTGTGGGTGGCGCTGACGGCATTGGGTATCTATCGATGAACGTGTATGTGGTGCTTGTGAACTACAACGGATGGAGAGACACCATCGAGTGTCTGGAGACGCTGTTTCGTTCCCGGGCTTCCTTCCGGGTGCTGGTCTGCGACAATGGCTCCACGGACCGCTCGCTAGAGCGAATCGCGGCGTGGGCGGAGGGGCTGCTTGACTTCCTCCCCTTGAACAGCCCCCTGAAGCGCTTGCTCCATGCGCCCTTGGAGAGGCCGCTTCCCTATGCCCGCTACACGAAGGAAGAGGCCGAAGCGGGCGGCGACGCCGCAGATAGTGTTCCCCTGGTCCTGATAGAGTGCGGCGCAAACCTGGGATTTGCCGGGGGAAACAACGTGGGGCTGCGCTACGCCCTGGGACGCGCCGACTTCGACTACGCCTGGCTTTTAAACAACGACACCGCGGTGGAACCGGACGCCTTGGGCGCGATGCTCTGCCGCCTCAAGGAGGCGCCGGGAGCGGGGCTTTGCTCCTCCACCCTTCTTGAGTATCATCGCCCGGAGAGAATCCAGTCGCTGGGCGGCGGCTGGTATTGTAAGTGGCTGGGTCTTGCCTGGCATCTGGGGAGGCTGCGCAGGTGGCGCGGGAAAGCAGATAGGGATGGCATCGAGCGCCGCATGCACTATCCCGTCGGCGCCTCCATGATGGTTGCCAGGCGATTTGTCGAGGAGGTCGGCCTGCTTTGCGAGGACTACTTTCTCTACTTCGAAGAACTGGACTGGGTGCTGCGCGGGAAAGGCCGCTTCTCCGTCGTTTATGCACCACTAAGCGTGGTGTACCACAAAGTCGGCGCCAGTGTCGGATCCAGCAGCAACCCCGCGAAAAAGAGTGTTGTCTGCGACTACTGGAATGCGAGGAACAGGCTTTACTTTACCAGGCGCTGGTTCCCAGAGGCGCTTCCGACTGTCTATCTAGCCTTGGTAGGCACCCTTGTTACCAGGATTCTCCTAGGCAGATGGAACAGGGTAACGATGCTGCTGCGTCTACTCGCACAGGGGGACGGACACGCTCCCCGATAGGGCCCTCGGCACTGACATGGAGCAAACGCATTACTGGCGGCCCTATCTGTTGGGCACAAGAGCACCCATCGTTCGGTTCTAGAAGAGGTTTCGAGTGCGTAAAATCTTAGATAAATGTCTCCCTGGGCTCCACAAGGCCCTGCCTTTGCTTGATTTATTGCTTGCGCCCCTGGTGTTTCTCGGCGCACTGCTGCTCGCCTTCGTCAGAAGGAGTGGGGTGCAGAGGATGCCGCTTAGCAGGAAGATGCTGCTGGCCGTAGGCGTTTTTCCCGTCGTGCGCCATTACTACGAGCCGCAGTTCGATCACCGGCAGCTGACCCGCTCGCTGGCAGACGAAAGGCCGCTTCCCGGCATCGATCTCAACCTTCAGGAACAGTTAGACTTGTTGATCCAGTTTAATTATAATGGGGAGCTCCTGCAGTTCCCGGTCATGAAGCGTTCCGAGCTGGAGTTTTGCTATGATAACGATTTCTTCGGGGCCGGCGACGCCGAATACCTTTACTCGATGGTGAGACGGTTCGCCCCGAAAAGCGTCGTCGAGATCGGCAGCGGTAATTCTACCCTCATGGTTGTCAACGCCGTGAAACGGAACGCGCTTGAAAATCCCGGCTATCGCTGCAGACATCTCTGCATAGAACCGTATGAAATGCCTTGGCTGGAACGGACCGGAGTGATCGTGCTGCGTGAGAAGGTGGAGACCGTGGACAGGAGCATCTTCGGCACCTTGGGGGCCGGCGATCTCCTTTTTATCGATTCCTCGCACATGATAAAGCCGCAGGGGGACGTGCTCGCCATCTACCTGGAGATCCTGCCGGCGCTCAGGTCCGGAGTGATTGTCCATATACACGACATCCTGACGCCGAAGGACTACTTCCCCGGTTGGATACTGGACGAGGTGAAGTTCTGGAACGAGCAGTACCTGCTGGAAGCATTCCTGACCCTCAACAGGGAGTTCAGGATCATCGGGGCCCTGAACTACCTGAAGCATCACCACTACGACGAATTGGCCGCAAAGTGCCCAATCATGGCAACACAAAAGGGGTGCGAGCCCGGCTCATTCTGGATGGTCAGGAATTGAGGGCGCTACACGGTCGACATGAGCGGATTGAGTTAACAAGATGAAAATATCAGTGATAACAGTCTGCTATAACAGTGTCCGTTACCTGGAAACGGCCATAACGAGCGTCCTGGGACAGTCTTATCCGGACCTGGAATACGTGATCGTGGACGGCGGTTCCCGCGATGGGACGCTTGAGATCATCGAAACCTATGCGGCCAGGGATGCCAGGATTAAATGGGTCTCTGAACCGGATTCCGGCATCTCGGACGCCATGAACAAGGGCGTGCGGATGGCTAGCGGCGAAATAATCGCCCACCTGCACTCTGACGAATCCTATCTCGACGGCGAAGTGGTTTCGGAGATGGCCGCGCTCTTCCGGGGAAATCCGGATGCGGTGTGGGCGACGGGGGGATTTCATTTTGTGGACCCGGCGGGGCGCTTTCTCCGGGAGATAAAGGTGCGGCGCTATTCATACCGTAGACTGATTCACTCCAATATCATCCTCCATTCGGCCACCTTCGTGCGGCGCGACGCATTTCTTGCCATCGGTGGTTTCGATCCTTCTTTGCGCTACTGCATGGATTACCACCTCTGGCTTCGACTCGGCGCGCTCGGCGATCCGGCGATCATGGGGAGATCCCTTTCCCGCTTCTGCGTCCACGGCGGCAGTCGCTCCATGGCAGAGTCGGAGTCAGCCTACGATGAGGAATTACGCGTGCGGCTCGCGTTTCTGAAACGACGCGATATCTGGCCGTTCCCTTACCGGGTCGAGCATCTGGTAAAGAAGCGTCTGAACCGTATTTTCATAAGGCGGCTGGTTTCTTCGGCCGGTACGGTGGACCCATGCTGAAGCAAACGCCTAGGGTATCGGTCGTCATACCCTGCTACAACCACGGCGCCTATCTGGACGAAGCGGTCGATTCGGTTCTGCGGCAGACCTTTGCGGACTTCGAGATAGTGATCGTCGACGACGGTTCGAACGATCCGGCAACGGTCAGCCTGTTTCAGCGTTTTGACCGGCCTAAAACGAGAGTGCTTCACACAGCCAACTTGGGGGTCGCCTGCGCAAGGAACGAGGGGATCCGCAGTGCACGCGGTGCCTACATTCTTCCGCTTGATGCCGACGACAGCCTTGAGGTGACTTATCTGGAAAAGGCGGTGGCGATCCTTGATGCAAGGCCGGAAGTCGGGATTGTGTACTGCGATCAGCAGATGGTCGGCGAAGGCGAGGGCATCTGTAACATGCCTGCGTACGATCCCGTTACCCTTTTGTTTGACAATCTGATATTGTCCTGTGCTTTGTACAGGAAGAGCGACTGGAAAAAGGTCGGTGGCTACAGTTCCAAATTCATCTACGGATGGGAGGACTGGGACTTCTGGGTATCGATATCGCGGCTGAATATAGAGGTATCAAAAATTCCGGAAATACTGTATTTTTACAGAATTAGAGGCAGTTCGCGCGACCATTCGATGCGCCTGCATCACAAGATTGCAATGATGACCTTGCTGATTTTAAGGCACAAAGCTCTATATTTTAAAAATGCCGAGCGCCTTTTTGGGAAACTCTACAGTTTGTTAGGTCATGTTTAAGGTCCACGTTGAGTTGATTCTACAAAAGGATTATAGCGCTACAACGGGTATAGCGTTTTGTGATAGGGTAATTGCGGGAGTTGGCGTCACTGATCAGGAAGAAGGGGGCCCCAGAACTGCTGACATGAGTGAACAGCAAGAGATCATCATAAGGCCCGGTATGGGCGCGATCCATTATTGGCGCGACCTTTGGCGCTACCGCGAACTCTTCTTCTTCCTGGCCTGGCGAGACATCCTGGTGCGCTACAAGCAGACGGTAATCGGTATCGCTTGGAGCGTGATCCGCCCGCTGGCGACCATGCTGGTCTTCACCGTCGTCTTCGGCAAGCTCGCAAAGTTCCCCTCCAACGGCGTTCCTTATCCGGTGATGGTGTATGCTGCGATGCTTCCCTGGCAGTTCTTCGCCAACGCGCTTACCGAGAGCAGCAACTCGCTGACCGACAACGCCAACCTCCTCTCCAAGGTCTATTTCCCGCGTCTGATCGTCCCAGCCAGCGCCGTCATTGTTAGCCTGGTGGATTTCCTCATCTCCAGCGTTATCCTGGCCGGGGTCATGGCCTGGTACCGTTTCGTCCCTGATATGAAGATCCTGCTGCTGCCGGCATTTCTCCTGATGGCGTTCTTGGCTTCGTTCGGAGCTGGATTGTGGTTTTCAGCGCTCAATGTGAAATATCGCGATTTCCGTTATGTGGTTCCCTTCCTGGTTCAGTTCGGGCTCTACATCTCGCCGGTCGGCTTTTCCAGTGCCATTGTCCCCGAACAGTGGCGCTTTCTCTACTTCCTGAACCCGATGGTTGGAGTCATCGACGGTTTTCGCTGGGCGACCCTGGGTGACGCCTTCCCGGTGAACTGGTCGGGCTTCATGGTTTCCGCGTCGCTAGTTGTGCTGATCTTTGTCGGCGGTGTGCTCTACTTCCGCAGCATGGAACGCAGCTTCGCGGACGTGGTGTAAGACATGTCCTGTGTCATCAACGTCGAAAATATTGGTAAGAAATATCTCCTTAGCCACCAGGCAAAGCGGGAGTCGTACCTAGCATTGCGCGACGTATTGGCTGATGGTGCGAAAAGCATGGGTCGCCGCCTGCTGTGTCGAAAGGGGGCAGTAGGGAGAGACGCGGGGCGGGAAGAGTTCTGGGCGCTCAAGGAGCTCTCGTTCGATGTGCAGCGGGGGGACCGGATCGGCATCATCGGCCGCAATGGAGCCGGCAAATCGACACTTCTCAAGATACTGAGTCGCATCACGGAACCTACCACCGGAAGCGTCCGTATCAGGGGAAGGGTCGCGAGCCTTCTGGAGGTTGGTACCGGTTTTCACCCTGAATTGACCGGGCGCGAAAATATCTATCTTAACGGTGCAATACTCGGAATGGGGCGATCTGAGATCAGAAGGAAATTCGACGAGATCGTCGACTTCGCTGAGATCGAAAAGTTCCTCGACACGCCGGTCAAGCGCTATTCCTCCGGGATGTATGTGCGGCTAGCTTTCGCGGTGGCGGCCCATTTGGAACCGGAGATACTTATTGTTGATGAAGTACTGGCCGTTGGCGATGTGCAGTTCCAAAAAAAATGCATGGGCAAGATGGAAGAAATCAGCAGCACCGGCCGGACCTTGATCTTTGTCAGCCATAATATGGGTGCGATCAACGAGTTGTGCAATAAAGCCATTCTCTTGAACAGAGGCAATTTGAAAGCCATTGGTAAAACAAATGAAATAATAAGTGACTACCTGTCGATGTTTGACGGCGACAAAATATACCTTTCCGACATTTCCAGACACAGAAACGAGTTATGTGAAATCAGTGATTTGACCCTTTTCAATAATGAACGTGATCACAAGAACAGGTTCAATATAGGCGAAAGCGTTAACATCAAGGTATGTTATTCGGTAAAGCAGGCTATCGAAGGACTTCAAATCACCGCGACGTTGATACACGGCACAACGGAGATTTTTCACACCTTCCATACAGATGAGATGGATTATCTCCCTGCACACCAGGTCGGAGACTATGCAGCCACCCTGTCGATCCCGAGCATGCTGTTGAAAGCAGGTAGCTACCGAGTCAGCATCACAGCCGGAACACCACAGCAGTTGCTGGTCGATCTGCAAAATGCGGTCTTTTTTGATGTAAATGATTTCAGCGTGAATACAACGCAAAAAGGATATCGGAAAGACAGACTGGGCCAGATTATTTTTCCGGGGACATGGAAAAACGAGAAAATAGATGAAATATAAAACAATTCTCCCATTGGAAACGAAAGATCTCTTCACTAATTTTGAATACAAGCTGACAAGATCGCAGTGTCTTTCCAGGATCAAGGCATGCATTGCAGAATCAATTAAAAGGGTTTTAAATGCCAAGCCTGCTTGAGCATTCATGGTCGTCGATCGACAAAAGTGTCGCCAAGGATTACCTGAAAGGTTTCGGCCAAGGCTCGGAAGGGTCAAAGCTCGTGCTTTTCGAGGTGTTGAAAAAACTGCATAAATGCAAGCCCTCCATAGTAGAGCTTGGTTGCGGAAATGCACAATTGTACGAATACCTGCGGGAAAAGGGGCTTGATTGCCGCTACACCGGTGTCGATTTTTCCGACTCCCTGCTTGACGCCGCAAGGTCCAGCTGTCTCGATTTCCCCGACACCGAGTTTATCAAGGACGATGTAGAGAAATTGATACTAATAACTTCACGCTATGACGTGGCTGTATATTCCCACGTAATAGAGATGTTGGCCTCACCAGAGGAATCACTGAACCGCGCCAGGAACATTGCCGACAAAATCATAATCAGATTCTTTGAACCGCCCAATTTTGATCACGACGCAGTTGAACTGAGGAATATGCCAGTCGGCCTGGGTAAAGAAGTTCCGTATTTGAGGCGCAAGATGTCCAGAGATTATTACCGGCTTATCTTGACCAAAATTGGATGCACAAAAGTAGAAGTTTTTGACGACCTGTCGGCGAAGGATGAAGTACACCTGCTGCACTTCGACTAAGGAGTATCGATGGCCTGCATTCTCAAGGCGCCCAGTCCCGGTTCCAAAGGGGTGGTGGTTTTTACGACTCCCGAGCGGGACTTGGTGATTTTCAAGGATAAAGCCCTCCGGCTGTCGCTGGAACACCTCAAGGCAAGGTGGGCGCTCGGACTGCACCACAACTGGCATGATTACCAGTTGAAGTACGACCCCATATTTGATTTTCACATGGCTGGCGAAGACGACCTTAAGGAAATCACAGGCAAGCATATACCTCTAATACCTATGGACGCCTGTAACTTTTCGCCCCGATGTTTTGCACCCGCTGCCGGTGAGAAATTCTGGGACATACTTTACGTGGCGCGGGCAGTGTATTTCAAAAGGATTCCGGAATTTTTCAGATTGATACGCACCCTTTATGACCAAGGAAAAAGGTACCGGGTGCTGCTGATCTGTCCGGTCCCACCTCTTGAGAATGGCAACAAGGGTGCCTTTTGCAACGTTAGAGAGGAGTACGACAAACTGTTCAGTGAGGACGAAAAGGATCTCTTTACCTTATTGACCATTGATTTCAGGTATCCTTTTCCTCTTGATTTAGAGACACTGTCCCATTTTTACAAATCATCAAAAGTCTTTGTGCACACGGCCGATGATGAAAGAAGATGCAGGGTTACCGGTTATGCCTGGGCAACTGGAATGCCGGTAGTGGGAATGCCTTGCATAGCAAGCCTGTTGCCGAAACAGCTACGAAAAGAACCGTTTTTGTTTGAGGTCACCCACTATGAGGAGTTTGCAGACGCGACGGTGAAAGCTCTTGAGTCCGCAGGCAAACAGTATGACTTCACTGAAGTCAGAAATGTCGTGTCCCAAGACTACACACAAAAAAATCTTTCCCAATATTTATGCATTTATGCCGGCCGTAATGATAGCGGCAATGATTTTAATCTGGAAGGCCTGGATATCAGGTTGGGACGTCATCATGGCATAAGTATAGGTAAGAACAAAATTTATCAGTCTCTTGTCAGCTTTTCCAAGTATCTGAATGAGAGACCTGGTGAGTTGGTAAGTATTGATTTGTCGCGCAGCGATCCCGAAATATATATTTCGGGCATAGAAAAATTCAACGGTAATGGATGCATTGTTCCAAAAAACAATTGTTTGACTCGCATAAGAGATGTATTGCAAAGTATTGCAAAAATAGTTATAAAATAGCCTCATTTGTACCGTTTACACCTCTTGCCAACTATTATTGATTAAATTCAGGCTTATGTCTATGATGGAGTAACTGGTGAAAAGAAACAGGCTTATATTCAATCATTACATGGTCGAGAATCAATATGTTATTAATTTTGTTGATGTAGGTGCTCGGGGAGATATTGAAGCGCCGTGGAATTTTTTTCCTGAAGAAGCACTCAGAGTAATAGGTTTCGAACCTGATAAAGAAGAAACAGTAAATTTGAGCAATAAATTTTCAAATAGAAAATATTACCCCCATGCCTTATGGGGGAGCTGTTCACAGAGGAAATATTATTTAAACTCATGGGCTTCTACTTCTTCCATGTATCCACCCAATAAAACCAACGATCAATACGAAGAGCAACATTGGGCCGGGAGAATCATTGAAAAAGAAGTTACCGTTCCATGTCTCACGCTTGATTCGATCATCGATTCGGAGGATGTCCCGGATTTCATAAAGATCGATGCCCATGGGGCGGAGCTTGAAATTCTAAAGGGGAGCATAAATTTATTGACAGTAAATGCCCCGTTGGTTTTGGTTGAAACATGGTGTGCCGAGATATACAAAGGGATTCCTCAAACCCACGACATAATGAGATTCATGGCTAAGATCGGGTATCAGGTTTTCGACATTAATGTTGCGGCAGCATGGAAACATGCCAACCGGCACAAGATTAATATCTTCTGCAAGTCAAAAACCATTGGTTTTGATCTTCTCTTTGTGAAAAGAATAGACGCGCTGAAAGACCTTACTCCAAAGCAGTTTGTGAAACTGGTAGCACTTTGCGAACTGTACGGTTTCAGGGATTACAGTCTTTTCCTGCTCGAAAATTTAGAGATTCTTCATCGGAATAACACTGAAGAGATCAGGAAAATACTTTTATCTAATAATTCCAATGAGCGCAGCGTGTGGGATATGGCAAGGCATTTGCTAAGCAAGGTTTTCTGCCGAAATGCCAAACGGTACCCGGCTCTGCATTGAGTCTGATTTGCTAAGCTAGGCCCAAGGTTATCCGGTGGAAAGTTCAGGAGGAGCGGGACAATGATGGAAAGTTTTCTGGAAAATGGACTCAATCTTTACAGCAGAAAGTTCGGAAGACGCTCCAAGTCCCACTATTTTGCCGATGATGCGGTAAACGCACGAATCGGCCACTATCGCATCAGTACAATGGCAGTCCTGATAGACGAAACTACCTCCTATCAAGGCCTCGGCGCGTTGAATGCGAGCGTCTCCGGTGTCTTTAGCTTTTCACTAGATATGGTCGGTACCGAGTGGGAGGGGCACCATGTGCAGCCGCTGCTCCCCGGCAAAGCGCCAGAATACGTCGATGGCTGGCTGATGAGTGCCGGCAATCAGTTCGCCAATTATTCCCTCAACCAGTACCTGCTGGAAAACGGCTGCGAAAGCCAGTGTATCGTCAAGCACGTCAATTTCATCGACGGCACCAAGTATTACTCCTATATCGATTTTTTTTCCAGCGACCAGACGACGTCGGTCCAGATTCATAACTACTTCAAAAGGTGCTACGGGATTCCCTTTCCCCTCGACCTGCAACTGACGCTGCGAAAGGTCGACGGAGCCGTCCTTGAGACCAAACAGATCATCATTGCTCCCAACGCAACACGGGTCCTTTCCTGCGATGATTTCACGACTAAGGATTTCACCGGCTATCTGGAGGTGGAATTCGACGTGTCGAGCAGGGTCAACAAGTTCCTCCACTATTATGCCACCTACAGTTCCCGGGACTTCATCAGCAACAACCACCAGTCCGGTCTCGGTCTGCATCCGGCTGGCTCGACCTTCACCAGGGGATTTATCCCGGAGGATGAGGGCGAGACGCTCGTGGTATGCATTTTTCAGAAGGATTACGCCTCCGATGTCGTGGCCACTGCACTGCTTCAGTATCACGACGGCACCATGCTGCAATCGGTCGCCAGGGATCTTAAGCCGGTCCGCAGGAACGGGATGCTTTTCCAGGACATGAAGGAGCTTTTCAGCGACATTGATTTTACTAAAACACGATCGCCTATCGTGAAGATTCACTCAGTAGTCCCTCTGGACAGACCGAACTATTACTACGCCAAAAGGGGGATGGCGGGCTTCTATGACATCTCCCACGCCGGCCCGGATCCCAAGGTTCATATCGAAGCCAATGGAGAAGCGGTTGTTTCCCCTGGCGAGCGGCAGAAGCTTCAAGAGTACGGCTGCAGCGAGATGGAGCTGAAACAGTTCATCTTGCCGGAACGGACCGGGATCGAAGCGCTTCTCGGATTTGCAGGCGATGCCACCTGTGCGGTGGGGGATTTCCTGCTGGAATTCCATCGCGAAGACGGTGAGCTGGCGGCGGCAGTGGAACACTCCTTCAACTTTGACAAAGAGCGTTTTGTCGACCTGAGGCGTCTCTCGCAAACATTGGGCCTGGAGGGCTTTTCGGGGGCGGTCTCGCTGAAAGCCTCCCCGCGAGCCGACAAGGTTCCGGTCGTCTTCAACGCCATCTCGGCCTACCGTCATGTGGACAGGGCGTACCTGACAACGACGGCCGCCAGCGGCGGAAGCCCCGACAACACCCCTTTTTATTATTCCAGCGGTCCGCCCAACTACCTGAGCGGCCCCTGCTCGACCGGCGTCACAGAGATCTACGGCCCGGCTTTCAGCTCCGAGCTCTTTGATACCTACTTTTGTCTCACCTATCCCTGTGCCAACCGGGCACTGCGAGGGGAAGTTGACTACGAGATTCAGGTCTACAACAGCGCCGGTAAAAGCAGGATGTTCTACCGCAAAATCGCGGTGCACGGAACTGATTACTTCAGCATCTCCGACCTGCTGGCACAGCAAAACCTGGAATCGGTCCAGGGAAGCTACATGGTCTGGTTCTTTGCTGCCGGGGTTCACCTTTACGGGCAGAGAATTCTTTTGAGGAAAAGTGACAACGCCATAGCTGTGGAGCACTGCTACCCAGGGAAATACGGCATCTGATATAAGCGAGTGACAAACAATGCTGCTGAGAAACAGAATCGACGACCAGGTAACCTACGCCACGTTTGAAGGCAGTGCCGGAGTTACCGAATACTACCTTGCCGTTCACAGCCGGGAAGATCATCCCTTCCCCGAGGCCGTGGCCGATGTCCACGCCAGGTACCACCAGGCTCTCGATGCGCTCGGCCTCTCCGGGGAAACGCAAATGTTTTCGCGCGTCTTTCTGAGCGACATCGCCAACCAGACCGACGAACTAAGCCGCTCCGAATTATTCGGCTTTATCCGCGACGGCGCCTATTCGGTGATCCAGCAATGCCCGCTAAACAGCGGTGATGTCAGCTTGTTCGCCTATCATTTTAAAAAGCAAAGCGGTGTTTTCCAGAAGGTCAGTTTCGCCTTCGACAATGAACAGTGGAGAAACGGAGCCAGGGTAATCGGTGACCATCACGACATGTACTGGACCGGCAACTTCTCCGGCCTGGGGCAGAGCGACTCCTTTGAACAGACGAAGGAAATCTTTACCTTCTTCAATAACTTCATTAACGAAAATGGCCTCACCCTTCTCAACAACACCGTTCGAACCTGGCTGTATGTCCGTGATGTTGACAACAACTATCACGGCATGGTCGATGCCAGAAAGGAATACTTCTACATACAGGGGCTCAATCTTCAGACCAGATATATTGCCAGCACCGGCATCGAAGCGAAGATGAAGGAATACTATTCGCTCGTTTCCATGGACGCATTGTCGATTTCAGGTCTCAAACCGGGCCAGATCGTCAGGATGGAAGCACCAGAAAATTTGTGCCCCACAGAGGACTATGGTGTCACCTTTGAGCGTGGCAGTAAGCTGGTGTTTGGAGACAGGTCTCACCATTACATATCTGGAACTGCCAGCATAGACAGACTCGGTCAGGTTTTGCATCCTGCAGATGTCATCAAACAAACCGTGAGGACGCTGGAAAATATAGAAGCGCTGCTGCGGCCCCATGGTGCTGAACTGAAAGATATGGCGTATCTTATTGTCTATTTGCGAAACATAAAGGATGCGGAACGGGTACGACCTGCCTTGAATGCTCTTGTCAGCGAGAACATGCCGCTGTTTCTGGTCCAGGCGCCCGTGTGCCGGCCATCGTGGTTAATAGAGATCGAGGGAGTCGCTATCACTCCGAACGCGGAAGCGTCTCCGTATTTCATCTGAAGCAGGGGCTTACATGTCGCTGATCCATACAGCAAGAACAGTTATAGAACACCTCCCGTTTGGCAGTATTGCTCTGCATAAATACCGGGCATGTCTCAGGAGGGTCGAGAAAAGAAAGCTCCGCCAGCAGAAAGCGGCTTTTGTACCTGATCCCGTAAACAGGAAAATCAACATAGGCGGGGGGAACTGGTACCGCCCATACTGGGAAAATCTGGACCTTTATGCTGACTCTGACTATATTGATCATCACCTCGATATAAGAAGTATGGCTGCATTTCCAGTGGCTGATGGCACGGCCGCAATTGTTTTTACCTCTCATTGCCTGGAGCACCTGCCCGATGATGTTGTGGCTCATACCTTGAAGGAGGTATTTCGGATTTTAAAACCTTCGGGCGTGCTCCGGATAATTGTTCCGGATTTGGAAAAGGCATTTTGTGCATACAAAAACAAAGATCTTGTTTTTTTCATGTCAGATGAGATCTCTTTGACCGGAGACTCGTTGGAACGGAGATTTGTCAATTTTTTTGCTTCGTACAAATATAATGGCTACAGTGGCGGGCCTCTCATTTCACCTGAAGAGGTGGCGGATCATTTCCAGCATCTCGACAACAACGGCTTTGTTAGCTGGTGTGTATCTTTGATACCAAACGCAGCCCCGTACAAAGCACACGTCAATGGCTTTGACTTCGACAAATTGAAAACTATGCTGACACAGAGCGGCTTCAGCAATGTAGTAAAAAGCGGATATAAACAATCTTCCCTGGCTGAGCTAAAGGAGGACCGATTCGACAACCGGCCGACCATAAGCTTGTACGTGGAAGCGATAAAATAACCTCTGGCTGGGATGCGGTGCCAGGTTGAACAAGAAGCTGACGATCCCGGCCCAGGAAAAACCGTTGAGGTAACATAATGATAGCTCTGGTCCTCTTTGATATTGATGGTGTGTTAACCGATGGATACGTATATGTTGGCGCGGACGGCAAGGAAACAAAAAGGATATCCTACGACGATATTGATGCTATCTTTGAGCTGAAAAGGGCCGGGGTCAAAATTGGCTTCCTAACTGGGGAAAACAGCAGCTTTGCCGAATATGTCAAAAACAAATTTGAACCCGATTTTTTCGTTGCGGGCGCAAAGGATAAACTGTCTACTTTTACCGGGCTTGAGACGGGTGCGGTGCTGGACCCCGCCACGGTCTGTTTCGTGGGGGATTCCAAAAAAGATCTCGAGCTTTTACGGCACGTCGGCCACTCTTTCGTCCCATCAGACGTGCCGGACGACATCAAAGAAAGTGGCTTTTGCGTCACCAGAGCATGCCGTGGAAACGGCGTCATCAGAGAAGTTGCAGCTATCGTGCTGCGTCACAATAGCTAGAGTCTTTTCAGGCAACCATCATGGTCCGGTCAGGGGTGTTGTTAGGTCGGGGCCAAGATCAAGATTACGCATTTGCAGTTATAGCCGTTGCCGTGCCAACGCTGGAAAAATTATTAGTATCATGGGAGTGGGTTAATGGGTCTTTTTTTCATTGCAGAAATAGGCATCAACCATAATGGCGACGTTGAAATAGCAAAAGAACTGATCTCTCTTTCAAAACAATGCGGTTGTGATGCGGTGAAATTCCAGAAGCGATCGATAGACATCGTCTATACCAAGGAATTGCTCGACACCCCGCGTGAAAGCCCGTGGGGAAATACCCAACGGGCACAGAAGGAGGGTCTGGAGTTCGGCCTGGAGCAATACACGGAGATCGACCGCTATTGTCGGGAGATAGGCATCGAGTGGTTTGCTTCGGCCTGGGACGTGGAAAGTCAGAAGTTCCTACGCCAGTTCAACTGCAACTACAACAAGGTGGCTTCTGCAATGCTGGTGTGCGATGAGTTGCTGCACCTGGTCGCGGAGGAGAAAAAGCATACCTTTATGTCCACCGGCATGAGCACATTGGAACAAATCGATCATGCCGTGGCCATTTTCCGCCAGCATGACTGTCCTTTCGAGATCATGCATTGCATTTCCACCTACCCCATGGACGATGAGGATGCCAACCTAAACTGCATCAAGACCTTGCGTGACCGCTACCGGTGCCAGGTCGGTTACAGCGGCCATGAGGTCGGCCTGGCAATCTCCTATGCGGCAGCGGCACTGGGGATTACTTCTCTGGAGCGGCATATCACCCTGAGTCGCGCGATGTACGGTTCAGACCAGGCCGCTTCACTCGAACCTGGGGGCCTAAGAATGCTTCTGGGTGCGGTGAGGAAAATCGAGAGGGCCATGGGAGATGGCTCGGTAGGCATCAATGAGAAGGAAGTCCCCGTCAGCAAGAAGCTTCGTGGACACATCTTCCAGGACAAGTGAATCGCTGCCAGGGCAATTTAACAACGGGAATAAGGTGGTTTCTGTGAACATTGTTGCGATCATCCCGGCGAGAGGCGGCTCACAAAGGATACCCTGCAAAAACCTGCATCCTTTTGCCGGTATCCCGCTCATCGCCCATACAATTGGGCATGCATTGAGGAGCGGGCTGGTCACACGTGTCATAGTCTCAACCGATGACGGTGAAATTGCTGAAGTTTCCCTCTCTTTTGGCGCCGAAATCATCACCCGGCCGCCAGAGTTGTCAGGCGCAACGGCGACTTCAGAATCTGCGCTCATTAACGTTCTCGACCAGCTCCAGGAAAAGGAAGGATATGTTCCCGACCTAGTAGTATTCCTGCAATGTACTTCACCGCTACGCGCCGATGACGATATTGACAACGCTGTGAAACTTTTTCTTGAGAAACAGGCAGATTCACTTTTTTCCGCTTGTCGTCTCGACAAATACTTCTGGAAGGTGGTCGGTGATAGCGTCGAGCCGATCAACTACGATTACCGGAAAAGGTGGCGCGAGCAGGACTTCCCGCCGCAATTTTTGGAAAACGGTTCGATCTTCGTCTGCAAGCCTTCGCTGCTGCGGTCGGAAGGGAACCGGCTCGGGGGGAAGATAGCCCTTTACGAGATGGCCTACCTGAACTCGTTTCAGATTGACTCGCCAGATGACATTCTCCTCTGCGAATGCCTGCTGAACCGTAGGTAAAGACTTGCATAACTGGCGGCCTTGCCAAGGGATGGAGTTCAATGAAGTCGACCTACTGGGGCGAACATGGTTACGAATATGTGTATGCGTTGTCAGCTGCCATCGAGGCGTATACTAAGCGGGTGGAAGGTCTCAATAAGGGTGCCTTTACCTACTCCGGCATTGACCTGAGGTTTGCCGTCGAAAGAGACCTTTATTTCAGATACGTCGGCAGCCCTCTTCTGGTTTCACTTTACAACGCCCTGCAGTTCGGCTGTGTCGCCGAAAGGTACCTTGCCCGGGATGCATTGGAATACTTTCTTGCCCGGGAAATGGTGGAAAAAATAGAGATCCGATTTGCCGGGAGGCTTAGGTATCGCAGGAATGTTTTTCGGAAATTTCTGCAGGGAGGGCTGCGGATAGTCAACAGGGTCAGGTCTGCTTCAGCCATCAGCCCCGACTTTGCCGGTAGGATTGCCGCTTACCTGACACATCCGAAATTTTCCTCGTTGTTTGCCCCCATTCTGGCTGAATTCGGGGCGGATACGGTCTATATCCGCCCCCCCGGATGCGTCAACGAAACCTTGCCGCCAGCCCAGGTGCCAGTTGTCGACCTGGTGAGCGTCCGGTGGCAAAAACAGGGATTGGCTCGCGGCAGCCAGTTGCACCTGTTTCCCCGGGTCCTTTCATTGTGCTCGACGCTTGTGAAGACGTTCTCCGCGAGCAAGCCTCATTGCGTTCTCATTCCCGAGGGGAACGCGCCGGACTGCGAGGTGGTGAACCGGGTGTGCCGGCACCTGGGGGTTCCGGTTATCTGTATCCAGAATGGTTGGGCACCCTACATTCATAACGGCTTCAGAAACATGTCCTTCACCAAGATGCTCGTCTGGGGCGGGCAGTTTGCGCGGTTGCTGAAACCGTACAACCCTGAACAGAATTTTGTGGTAACCGGTAGCCATCTGGTGTCTCATAAATCCGTCCCGGCAGACGACGCAGGGGAGAAAGGGGTCGTCTTTTTCCTGCAAGCGCCTGACCAACTGATCAGCCTGCGATGCTGGGACAACGTTCTTCATCTTATCTCGTGGACGGCGCAGAAGTTCCCCCATGTCGCCGTCTATGTCAGGGAACATCCGCAGCACCGGTTGTCCGAAAAGGAGATAAGTCAGCTCGCCTTTTTCCCGAACGTAACACTGAAAGCGCCACAAGACTGTTCTCTCGACCGACTTCTGGAGTCGTCGTTTATTTCCTTGTCGGTCCATTCTTCAACCATACTCGAGAGTATCGCGGCCGGAGTTTTCCCACTGATTTACAACGATACTCCGATGCCGCACTACTTCCCGGACGTTCACGCAGCCAAAGCCGGGATCGAGGTGAAGACACTGGAGGCGGCCAAGGAACTGCTGGCGGCTCTGATTACCGACCCGCGGTCCATTGACGGTTATCGGACTTCAATGAGGGGCTTTGCCAAGGACTATTTTCACAGCGACAGGAAGGACGCCCTGAAAATGATCATCAGGGAAATAAAGGGGGCCATCCCGCCCGCCTACTCGCATCGGAGTTAGTATGGGGGTTTCAGCTTCTGCGCTCAAACGGTACGGCGTGAATCTGCTGGTTGCCAGCTATCGGCGCTTGCGTCATGCTGTCCTGATCAGAAAAATCAGAGCCGCTGCCTCGGCTAGCCCGCTTCGTTTGGCGTTGGGGGCTGCAGGCATTGCACCTTCGGGGTGGCTTTGCACCGATAAGGAGCATCTGAACCTTGTCGAAGAGAAGGACTGGTGCCGATATTTCTGCGCAGGATCCATTGACGCCATGGTCGCCGAGCATGTCTGGGAACATCTCACCGGGCCGGAAGCGCTGCTGGCTGCTCGCAATTGCCACCGGTTTCTGAGGGCCGGCGGGTATCTGCGCGTGGCAGTCCCCGACGGGAACCATCCCGATTCGTGCTACATCTCCGCGGTCAAGCCTCACGGATCCGGATCGGGTGCAAATGATCACCGGGTCCTCTACACCAATCAGACCTTGAGCGCTGTCTTTGAGGCTGCCGGATTTCAAGTGGAACTGCTGGAGTATTTCGATGCTGCAGGTTCTTTCCACGCCAAAGATTGGGACTCGGAGGCCTGCTTCATCGAAAGGTCGCAAAGGTTCGATCCGAGAAACAAGGATGGCAAGTTGAATTACACCTCGATCATTCTCGACGCCTGGAAAAGATAGGGAAACATGATGGCGTTCGCACCTATCGCACTGTTCGTTTATAACCGCCCCTGGCATACCCGCCAGACCGTGGAAGCATTGACGAGAAACCAACAGGCCGGCGACTCCGACCTCTTTGTCTTTTCCGATGCCGGGAAAAACGCGTCCGACACTGGACCGGTTGGCGAGGTACGCGGCTATATCCGAGAGATTGGCGGTTTCAAGTCGGTAACCATCGTAGAGAGGACTGGCAACTATGGCCTCTCCCGGGCGGTCATCTCAGGCGTTAGCGAAGTTCTTGCAGATTCCGACACTGTCATCGTTGTCGAGGACGACTTGGTCACCTCGCCTTATTTCCTGAACTTCATGAATGCCGCCCTGGCAATGTACCGGGACGATCCGCGGGTGATAAGCATTCACGGCTATGTCTATCCGGTGGGAGACGTCCTGCCGGAAACCTTTTTCCTCAAGGGTGCCGATTGCTGGGGATGGGGCACCTGGAAAAGAGGCTGGGATCTCTTTGACCGGGACGGACGGCACCTTCTGGACCAGCTGAAAGCCCGCAAGTTAACGGATCGTTTCGATTTCCACGGTGCCTATCCCTTCACTCTGATGCTGCGGGATCAGATTAGCGGGAAAACTGACTCATGGGCGGTACGTTGGTACGCTTCCGCACTGCTCAACGACATGTTCACCCTCTACCCCGGCAGACCCCTTGTGCAAAACATCGGGACTGACAACAGCGGCACCAATTGTGGCAAGACCAGCAGGTATCAGGTCGAGATTGCCTCCGAGCCTATCGCCTTGGCCCGGCGTGCTACCCTGGAAGAGGAGTCGGTCGTGCAATTTTTCGAGCGTTTTTTCAGGTCGTGTCGTCCTTCGCTCTATAGGCGGCTCTTGGGGCGCTTGGGACTGGGGGGGCGATGAGGGAGCGTCTTGGCCAGCTTGTTGCTGCCGTTTCACCGCCGATTCTGTCAACGTTCATGGCCCGGCGCTTGAAACGAACCGGCTATTTCGGGGATTTTCACGACTGGCAGGTTGCACGAGGCACCTCGACCGGATATCAGGCCGGAGAGATCCTAAAAAAGGTCCGTGACGCCCTTTTGCAGGTCAAATCTGGAGATGCCGTCTATGAACGCGACTCGGTGCTCTTTGACGAAGTGCAGTACGCCTGGCCTCTACTGGCTGGATTGCTTTGGATCGCTTCACGGAGCGGGAACTGCCTGAACGTCCTTGATTTCGGGGGCTCCTTGGGCAGCAGCTATTTTCAAAACCGACAATTCATGAGCCATCTGGCCCAGGTGCAGTGGAGTATCCTCGAGCAAGAGGACTTTGTCAGGTGCGGGCAAAGCTACTTTGAGGATGATGTGCTGAAATTCTTCACCTCGGTTGAGGAATGCGTCGGCATGAGGTCTCCGGACACCTTGCTGCTCTCAAGCGTTCTGCCTTACCTGGAATCGCCTTACCAGGTACTGGATGGCCTGCTTTCGCAAAAGCCTGCCTATGTCATCATCGACCGGACCCCCTTTCTGGCCGGGGCGAGGGACAGACTCACGGTTCAAAAGGTCCCCGCCGAGATTTATGGTGGCAGTTATCCGGCCTGGTTTTTCAGTAAATCCGCATTTTTGCAAGTTATGCAGCGTGACTATCTGCTGATAGCGGAATTCGACGCACTTGCAGGAGTGATCGATCTGGGCGATGAGCTGGCCGAAGATAAGGGATTTATTTTTGTCAGGCGTGATCGTTCATGACGAGTCACCGCCATTACCGTTATGCCGATGAACTTGCTGGGTTTCTTTTATCGATTATCCGCCGCCTTGGCCCACCATTGCTTGGTAGCGAAATATTTCGGGGTTGAAATGACGTTGATCGAAAAAATCTTATCCCGGGACGAGTTTATCGATCGTCCGCCCGTTCTGCTTGATATAGGAGCCGCTGGTCCAATGCACCCCAAATGGCGGCAGCTGGCTCATGGGGTGTTTGCCGCCGAGTTCGAGCCGGGAATTCTGGGTGCCTACCAGATGGAGGACAAGCTTTGGTCGCTTTTGGCATTCATGGAGGCCAAGCTGTTCTGGATGGCGGATATTGCCATCAGGGGAACCCAGCGCTTCAACCGTGAAGCTCTTGTCGGCCATCTGAGCGCGCTGCAGAGGCAGCTGCTGCGCAGCGCCGGGAAGGTAGCACCAGGTAGGGGCGAAGTGACCTATCTCAATTGCTTTGTTCCGGGAGCGGACTATCTTGACCTACGTGACTATCTTCTCGTCTGGGTCTTTGCCACCGTCGAGAAACAGCTCGGCTTCGCGCTGGAACTTGTGGTCTCGGGGCATGGGAGCTTCGCTGATCCGCTGTTCCTTGAATTGAAGCAGAGGGCTTTGAGACAGATCGGCGGCCTCATCGCCCTCTGGCCCGTGCAAAAAGTAGCGGCAATGCTGCGCCGGCTGGCGGTCAGGACTGGGCTCGGCATATGAACAGTTACTGCACCCTCTTTGACTCAAATTACCTCACCCGTTTCCTCGCCATGCATGCCTCCATGGTCGCCACCGGGGAAGCTTTTTCCTTATATGCAGTCTGCTTTGATGAAGAGACTGCGGAAATTATTGAGGAAATGGCATTGCCTGGCCTTGTTGTCATCGGTATGGAAGAGTTTGAAACTCCGAAGCTGAAACAGCTCAAGAAAACCCGCACCAGGGCTGAATACTGCTGGACCTGCGCCTCTTTGGTCATTCGTCATGTGCTCAATGTCTTCAAACTGGACGAGGTGACTTACCTCGATGCTGATCTGTTCTTTTACCGCAGGCCTGCACTGCTTCTTGACGAATTCCATGCCTCGGGGGCTTCGATTCTCCTAACGGAACACAGGTTCTCGCCGCAACGGGCAAAGGATGTCAAGTACGGCCGCTTCTGCGTGCAGTTTATGACCTTCAAAAATGACAGCAGAGGAAGGCCGGCTCTGGACTGGTGGATTGAGCGCTGTCTGGAATGGTGTCATGCGCGTCTGGAAGAGGGGAAGTTCGGTGACCAGAAGTACCTAGATGATTGGTGCCAGCGCTTTGACGGGGTCCATGTCAGCTCCGACATCGGAGCCGGCGTGGCGAACTGGAACTTGGAGCAATACCGGCTTTCCGGAAACGCCAAGTCGCCCGAGGTGAACGGCATGCCGGTCGTCTTCTATCACTTCCACTGCTTCAAGGTCTATCAGGACGGGGTCTGTGATCTCGGCTTCAACTCCCTGCCCAGGGCAGCTGTCGACCTTATCTATCTGCCGTACCTAAGAAGTCTACGCAAGGCGGAACAGGATCTGGCGGCGCGTAGGCCGGGGTTCACCGGAGGGAGGGTGGAAAATCGCCATCCGCTGGCGCATGCCATCAGCTTTCTGCTCAGATGGCCGAGAGGTATCTACAATGTTCGACGACTGCTATAAAGGAAAAAACGTACTGATCACCGGGGGACTTGGCTTCATCGGCAGCACGGTCGCCTTGAGGCTTGCAGGTTTCGGCGCACGAGTAACCGCCATCGACTCACTGATCCCTGAGTACGGCGGCAACCTGTTCAATCTCGATCCCGTTAAAGGGGTGGTGACGGTCAATATATCCGATGTTAGGGACAGAAGCAGCATCAACTATCTCGTCAAGGGGCAGGACTACCTCTTCAATCTTGCCGGCACGCTGAGCCATATTGATTCAATGAGAGACCCCTTTACTGACCTGGAGATCAACTGTGTCAGCCAACTCCGCATACTGGAAGCCTGCCGGGAAAATAACCCACAGATCAAGATTGTGTTCGCTGGGACCCGAGGTCAGTATGGACAGGCATGCTATCTACCTGTGGACGAGGAACACCCACTGCATCCAGCCGACGTGAACGGCATCAACAACAACGCGGGAGAGAACTATCACCTGCTTTACAGCAAGGTGCACGGCATCAAGGCCTGTTCGTTGAGGCTCACCAACAGCTACGGACCACGACACCAGATGAGACACGCACGGCAGGGGGTGCTGAACTGGTTCGTGCGACAGGTCATCGACGGCCAGAAGATACGGATTTTCGGCGACGGTAGCCAGATACGCGACACCAACTACATCGATGACGTGGTGGACGCGATGCTCCTGGCGATGGTCACCCCTGAAACAGACGGCGAGGTCTACAATCTGGGAGGGGAGCCGCTCTCACTGATTCAATTTGTCGAAGATCTGATTAGGCAAAATGGTGACGGCGATTATGAATTGGTTGAATTCCCCGGCGATCTGAAATCCATCGAGATAGGGGACTACGTGGCGAGCCACGAGAAATTTTCACGTCTGACCGGCTGGCAACCGAAGGTCTCTCTCGCTGAAGGCTTAGGTGCGACTCTTCAGTACTATCGAAAGCACAAGGAGCACTACTGGTGATGCCGATGTATATCCCCTTTCTGGACCTGCGACAGCAGTACCTCGAGCTAGAAAAAGAGATTGATGCAGCGGTGCTGCGCACCCTTAAGAGCGGCTGGTACGTACTCGGAAATGAGGTCAGCGACTTCGAAGAGCAGTTCTCCCGGTATCTAGCCGGCGGCACCCAAGGATATGCAGTCGGTGTCAACTCCGGGACGGATGCCTTAAAACTTTCGCTGCTGGCTGCCGGCGTCGGTCCCGGGGACGAGGTGGTGACCGTCGCTAATACGGCAATTCCGACAGTGTCCGCCATCTGCAGCATCGGAGCGGTGCCCGTCTTCTGTGATGTCGATCCCGGCAACTGGCTACTCGATCCACGGCTTTTGGAGGAATGCATTACCGGACATACCAAGGCGGTGGTTCCCGTGCATCTGTATGGCTCGGTTTGCGCTATGGATGAGATTATGTCGGTGGCCGGGCGTTACGGACTCGCTGTAGTGGAGGATGTTGCACAAGCGACCGGCGCCAGGTGGCGGGGCGCCCAGTGTGGCACAGTAGGGGATTTCGGAGCATTCAGCTTCTATCCCAGCAAGAACCTTGGTGCCTGCGGCGACGGTGGCGCCATTTTCGTGAGAACTGAAAAACAGCGCGACCTGCTGTGCAGACTCCGCAACTATGGTCAAAACGGACGTTATTTTGCGGACGAACAGCATGGGGTGAACAGCAGGCTTGACGAGGTTCAGGCTGCAGTGCTGGTCGTTAAACTCGGGCATCTGGAGCGCTGGAACGGTGCAAGGCGTTCTCTGGCACAAACCTATAGTCGAGAAATCGCGAAACGGGACCTTCCGGTCGCCGTACAGGTACATTTGCCCGAGACTTCTCCGGCCAACCATTTGTTCGTGGTCACGGTCCCTGCTGCGAGCCGAATGCGAATTATGGAACAGATGGAGCGCTATGGAGTGCAAACCCTGATCCATTACTCCCATCCGCTTTATCGCCAACCTGCCTTCATAAAGCACTTCAGAAAGCCGAATCCGGTCGCTGAGTTCCTTTGCGCATCGGTGCTCTCTCTCCCTTTTCACCCTTACTTGGATCTAGCGCAGATTACCCATGTCGTGGACTCTCTGGAAAGGAGCCTTCCTTGATTACCTTCGGCTGATGTGTGCCCGACATCTCTTAGTCACCATCGGGAGTTAAGGTATTGTTGATTTAACTTAGCATCGTCGGGCATGACGACGCGCTGTGCCATGAATTGAAAGCTCGCGGGTTGGCACAGGCCTCAAAATTCTGATGGGACGAGACGACCAGAGGGACGTTGGAGGTGTATCGTAGCGTCTTCGAGGCTTCAGAAACTTGAATGGAATTGTATATTCGAGTTCACGGTTACTTATGCGGGCAGGGGTTGACGCATTATGAAGATCAGGTTTATCAAAAGTATCGACGCGTCAGTGGGGAGGATGATCACTTCAGTTCTTCCAACTCCAAAGCGCCGGCCTGTTCCCGCTCCGCAACGGTGTCTTTTTATCCGCCCCGGCGGCATCGGCGACGCTGTACTCCTGCTGCCTGCCTTGAACGCCTTTAAGTCCGCCTATCCTAGCTGCATTATCGATGTCCTAGCTGAGAAACGAAATGCTGCAGCTTTTGGACTTACCTCCTGCATCCGGGCGGTCCATCGCTATGATTCTCTTTCTGATTTTGCCGGGGTTTTGCGCACCAGCTATGACGTGGTGATAGACACGGAGCAGTGGTACCGGCTTTCAGCGGTGATGGCCAGGTTGACCGGCGCCCCGATGATTGTTGGATTTGCTTCCAATAAAAGAAAGAGGCTCTTCACCCATTCCGTTTCCTACCTCGTGGACCAATACGAGGCATACTCCTTTTTCCAGCTCCTTGGGCCGCTTCGGGTCGAAGTCCCCGCACGGATCGCCATCCCCTTCCTGGAGCCACCGCCCGCCGCCTTCGAGGCTGCAGTAAAACTTCTGGCGCCTCTTTCCGGGCGACCGTTCGTATCCATCTTTCCTGGCGCCAGCACCCCGCAGAAACAGTGGGGCGCGGACAGGTTCCGAGAACTAACCGCGCTGCTTTTGTCGCGTGGAGTTTCGGTGGTCCTCGTCGGGGGGGATGACTCCCGACGTGACGCTCTGGAGATCGCCATGGGGACCCAGGCCCTGAACCTTGTCGGGAGGAGTTCCCTTGCGGTTAGCGCTGCGCTGATTAAGAAGGGGAGGGCGCTGGTCAGCGGCGATTCGGGGTTGCTGCATATTGCGGCAGGGCTTGGGACGCCCACGGTTTCGCTCTTTGGCCCGAGCGACGTGCGCAAATGGGGGCCCCAAGGCGAGGCTAACGTCGTGTTAGCTGCCGGGCTTCCCTGTGCTCCCTGTTCACGCTTCGGCACCACTCCAAGCTGCCCGAGCGCACTGCACTGCCTTAAAGAGATAGCGGTCAAAGAGGTGGCTCAGGCTTGTGAAGCTTTGCTTGCTACGGAAGTGCGCTCCTGATCTTACATTTGAATTGTATGCGATAGCCCGGTGAATCGAGCTAGAGGATCACTCCGGGGCATTATCCCGCGTTTATCACCACATTAAATTGGAAAGGGACTCTCGTGTCGCCCAAAATTGCCATTATTATCGGAGCCGGACCGGCCGGACTTACCGCTGCCTATGAGTTACTGGATAAGACCGACATCGTGCCACTGGTCTTCGAGATGACCGACGAGATCGGCGGCATCTCCAAGACCGTAGCATACAAGGGAAATCGCATCGATATCGGCGGCCACCGGTTCTTCTCGAAGTCCGATCGGGTCATGGAGTGGTGGTTGAATATCCTTCCCCTTCAGGGCGCGCCGGCGCGGGACGACCGTCGTCTTAGCCGCTCGGTGCCGTTGGCGCGCGACTGCCGGATGCGTCCTCTTCGGTCAAAGGAGACGGTGCGCTTTTCCGCACCCGATCCGGAAGAAACCGATGGCGTCATGCTGCTACGCGACCGCCTTTCACGAATCTTTTTTTTGCGCAAGTTCTTTAATTACCCCATCAGCCTCACCATCGACACAGTGACGAACCTGGGGCTCGTCCGCATCCTGAGGATCGGCCTGAGCTACTTGCGGATCCGCCTGTCGCCGATCCGCGAAGAAAAGTCGCTGGAAGACTTCTTTATCAACCGCTTCGGTCGGGAACTTTACCTCACCTTCTTCAAGGATTACACGGAAAAGGTATGGGGGACGCCTTGCCGGGAGATCGGACCTGAATGGGGGGCCCAGCGTATCAAAGGTTTGTCTATCACCGGGAGTCTGCTTCATGCTTTGCGAAAGGTGATGAAGAACAATGGCGATGTTAGGCAAAAACGGATGGAAACGAGCCTTATTGAGCAGTTTCTGTACCCCAAGTTGGGACCCGGACAGATATGGGAGGCAGCTGCCGCCGAGGTGGAGCGACACGGCGGCACGGTTGTCCGCCGGGGAAGGGTGGTGGGGATTGAAACCTTTGGAGAGCGGGTGACGGCCGTCCGGGTGCGTGACGAGCTGACCGGCGAGGTGGCGCGTCATGTCGGTGATTACTTCTTTTCGAGTATGCCGGTGCGGGAGTTGATCACCGCAATGGGGGATGTGCCCGCACCGGTCCGGGAGGTAGCTGCCGGCCTCCAGTATCGGGATTTCATCACGGTCGGCCTGCTGCTCAGAAAATTGAAGATAAGGCACCAAACCGCCCGAAACACCATCGACGGTCTGGTGCCTGATAACTGGATTTACATTCAGGAGCGCGAGGTAAGGCTCGGCAGGTTGCAAATTTTCAATAACTGGAGCCCCTATCTGGTGCACGATCCGGATACGGTGTGGCTTGGGATGGAGTACTTTTGCACTGAGGGAGACGAACTTTGGTCCATGCCGGACTCCGAGCTCGGTCCCTTTGCCATCGCTGAACTAGCCCGCATTGGGATCATAGATGCCGAAGAAGTCCTTGACTGGACTGTCCTGCGGATGCCCAAGGCCTACCCCGCCTACTTCGGCAGTTATCAGCATTTCGATGTGGTGCGCCGCTATACTGATCGCTTCTCCAATCTGTTCCTGGTCGGTCGCAACGGCATGCATCGCTACAACAACGCTGACCACTCCATGCTGACGGCTATGGCTGCGGTGGAGAACATTATCTCAGGCCGCACTGACAAGAACAATATCTGGGAGGTGAATGCCGAGGGAGAGTACCACGAGGACAACAAGGTTGTGCAGGCATAGGTTCATCTTCGAAGTCAGGAATCCTCCGTTGAGTGCCCTTCCTTGGCTAACTGATCGTAACGGATGATCTGACCATTCTTTGTAGGATCAATTCTCAATAATCAATTTTTCGGATAAACAGGGTGCATAACGGTATTTATGAAATTAATACGTTTTCAATCCGATGGTAAATTCACTGCTGGTGTGCTTTTCATATTGCTAGTTGCTTTAGCAGTCAATTGGGAGGCATGCAGATCCGGCAGAATAGGCTCGCTGTTGTACAACCTGGCAACACCCCGTAGCGGAGAAAAGGAAGTTCTTCCGGAACGGGTACAGTTTGTAGCCAATTTTTTAAGAGCGAACCATGTTAAATCCATAAGCATCTCACCGGTAATTGCGAATAACAGGTTTATTGCTCAACCATTGACTGAAGGTGTTTATCCAATCGTCGTAAAAGATTCAGCCGAGATCTTTGTTTCATATTCTTCTGAAGCTATCCCGATCGGTTTTGTTACTCTAAGAATAGAGAAAGGAGTCCGAATTGCTGGCTGCCGTTAGTCTCTTATTTCCATACCTGTTCGGCCTCGGTTGTCTATTGTTTTTAGTATGCAGAAACCTAAAAGCGGAAATTCCTGCATATAATGATTCAGACCGCCTACAATTGTTTGCCAATATGCTGGTTTTAGGAATTGTGCTAAACAACTTGATTGTTTTATCACTCACAAACATACATCGTGCGTTAGTGTTAGGTGGTGCGTTATCCGTAATTGGATTGATTTACTACGCAGTCTGCAGGAAGAAATGGCTCGCTTTTATACTTGCACCTGGCTGGTTTGCAATATTTGTCGCTCTATGTGTCGCTAGCCTGTTGATTGTTCTCATTGAACCGCTTGATAGTTGGGATGCGAGATCGATCTGGTTTTTCCACGCCAAAATGATTTTTTACAATACATCTGTCTATGCGGGAGGAGATTGGTCCCTACCATCAGTAGCGTTCTCGCACCCGGATTATCCGGGACTGATCCCGGTTCTTGCTGCTCAAATTGCTCTTGTTGCTGGTTACTGGAATGAATATCTCCCCAAGATGAGCCTTGCAGCTCTACTAGTCCCAGCTATTTTATGCCTTATTTCAGTTCTGAGAGAGAAATGGTGGCATATTGTTCTCATCGTAGTTCCACTGGTGTGTACCTACGAGTGGTTAAAGAACGGTTATATGGATGGTTATTTTGCTCTTTACGCCGGGTTGACTACTTTCTTTTGGGGGAGATGGCTCGATAAAAATAATCGTCTTGACTTGATATCTGGAATACTGTTTGTTGGAGTAATCCTGCAGCTGAAGAACGAAGGAAATCTATATTGCCTGATCATTTCTGTACTAATATTGTGCTTCACATTTATCAAAAGGGCTGAGTTCACACCCGCAGAGAGAATCCTCAATTATGAGTTTCTATTTCTTTTTCCACTTTCAGTTTCCGGGTTTTTTCTTTGGGCACGGATTAAAGACATGCTCGGTTTGAAAAATGATCTAGATCTAGGGCTAAATTCGCTGCATAGGATTTCCGTACGTCTGACAGATGGGTCATTGTCAATCATACTAAAGCATTTTTATGTCGATAATGATATAAACCTTAGCTTCGGCATATTTCTGCTTTCTTTGGTTCTGACTCTGCGGGCGGGCAGACGCCCTACCATTGGATCTCTTTTTTGCAGCATTGCGGCGATATCATATTTCTGCGGACTGGTCGTAATTTATCTGGCCACGCCCTTTGATCTTATTGGCTTTCAACTGCCTGGAGGTAATAGAACTATGCTTCCCGTACACCTTATTTTCCTTGCCGCAAGCTATTCCTTATATTGCCAGGATAACGAAAAGCTTGAGCGTCCATCATGTGGTGCCTATTCTCCGTAGCGGTCTCCTGCCTGCCCGTGGCTCCACTCTGGTCGGCTTTGCCACCAAGGAGAGACAGCGGCTTGTACTCGAGTGCCCAAGGCCACTGCGAGGGGCACTCCTTATTTAGGCTCGATCCGCTCGCCATTGCGCGTCTCTTCGGATCGCCATTCCCCTTCCTGGAACTGCAGGCTGTCCGGTTCGAGTTCTAGGGGGGAGCGCGATCTGGTAGTTGGCACCGGGCTTCCCTGCTCCCCCTGCACCCGCTTCGGCACCACGCCTTCCTGCCCGATAGGAGCCCGCTGCCTGTCTGATATAACCCCAGAACAGGTGGCCGGTGCTGTCGTGAAGCTGCTGTCGAGTCAATCCAATGAGAAAATTTAGCATGTGTAAACAAAACCCTTGACTTTGACGCCCCGAATTGGTAAAAAGTTCGAGTTGCACTCAGTTGGAAAGCAGGCGCGTAGCTCAGGGGTAGAGCACTAGCTCGACACGCTAGGGGTCGGCGGTTCGAAACCGCCCGCGCCTACCATCAGAAAGTAACCTTTCAGTCACGAGGTTCGACGGAGGCATCGAGTTTCGATGCCTCTTTCTGTTTGTCAAAGGGGTTTTTAGATGAATGAGATAAAAGTTACGCTTCCGGACGGTTCCGAAAGAACTCTGCAGGACGGGGCTACAATTTTCGATCTCGCCGCCTCCATCGGTACCGGGCTCGCCAAGGCGGCCCTCGCCGGGAAGGTCGACGGCAACCTGGTCGATCTCTTCACGCCGCTCTCAAGCGGCGCCCACGTTGAAATCATCACGGAAAAAAGCCCCGAGGCGCTCAGCATCATCCGGCACTCGACCTCGCACCTGATGGCCCAAGCCGTGAAAACCCTTTTTCCGCAGGCGAAGGTCACCATCGGCCCCGCCATCGAGACCGGTTTTTACTACGACTTCGACGTGGATCATCCCTTCACCCCGGAGGATCTGGAAAAAATAGAAGCGAAGATGCACGAGCTCGCCAAGGCCAATCTGAAGATCGTCCGCTCCGAGCTCTCCAGCGCCGACGCCATTGCCCTTTTCAAGGGGATGGGCGAGGATTACAAGGTGGAGTTGATAACCGACCTCGCCGTCGAGTCCGTCTCGCTCTACACCCAGGGGGACTTCACCGACCTCTGCCGCGGACCGCACCTCCCCAAGACTTCGCTCATCAAGGCTTTCAAGCTCACCTCCATCGCGGGCGCCTACTGGCGCGGCGACGAGAAGCGCCCCATGCTGCAGAGGGTGTACGGCACAGCCTTCGCCGACAAGAAGGAGCTGGAGGCGTACCTCGCCCGGATCGAGGAGGCGAAGAAGCGCGACCACCGGAAGCTCGGCCGCGAACTCGACCTCTTCTCCTTCAGCGACGAGGTGGGAGCGGGCCTGGTCATCTGGCACCCCAA
>Ga0209125_1000620_pt1 | contig 42863 bp, 39 predicted proteins | sample BarGraIncub1131A_FD_184503 | JGI IMG/M metagenome (GOLD analysis project Ga0209125, IMG submission 184503) | Arctic peat soil microbial communities from Barrow, Alaska - Barrow Graham LP Incubations 11-31A (SPAdes) (version 2) | ecosystem: Environmental > Terrestrial > Soil > Wetlands > Peat... | reverse complement strand
TAAAAGTAAAAAAAGAAATCAAAATTCTTTCACAACTAATAATCAAGAGAGTACTGTGACAATACTAGATGATAATTTTGTTAAAATACCCAAATTAAAAGAACCTATAAAGTTTGTTAACCATAGGCAATTGCCCATAGCTAACACAATAAAAGGTGCTACAATTTCAAAGGATTGTAGAAACCACTATTATATAAGCATCCTAGTAGAGTATTATATTGAAGAAAAACAAACACTTTCAAATAGTATTTTAGGATTAGACTATTCTCAGCAAAACTTCTATGTTAGTAGCGAGGATGAAAAAGCCAATTATCCTCATTACTATAGAGTCCGTGAAGCTAAGCTAAAACTAGAGCAGCAAAGACTAAGCAATAAAGTATTAAAATCTAATAATTGGATTAAACAAAAGAAAAAGATATCTAAAATCCAAAACAAAATCACAAGGCAAAGATTAGATTGGCTCCATAAAACCTCATTCAAATTAGCAGAAAACTATGATGCTGTAATAGTAGAGGATATAAACCTAAGAGGACTGGCTCAAACATTAAAATTAGCTAAAAATCTTTCAGATAATGGTTTTGGTATGTTTAGAAATTTACTAAAGTACAAATTAGAAGATAGAGGAAAGCAATTTATCAAAATAGATAAATGGTATGCTTCTTCTAAAATCTGCAGTAATTGCAAAAATAAGAAAGTTACTCTTAATTTATCAGATAGAGTATATAAGTGTGATTATTGTGGACTTAGCATAATACTTTCAAAAGCAATGTTATTGCTTTTGAAAGTATTAAACAGTGATTATAATGCTAGTCTAAATATACGAGAGGTTGGTTCTACCTTGTTAGCTTGGTAAATTTGTCCTCATTAGAGGACATTACCCAAGAAGCCCCCACCTCTAAGGTGTAGGGTAAGTTCACCAATGGGTTATAGAGTATTTAGATGTGACCGTATAAAAACTGTAGAGCTTGATAGAAATACTGCCCCTATTGACTTATCAAATATTAATTTAAAAAATCGGTTTTCCATGATTAGTGATGATACAGAAACCCTTGAGTTATATGTGGAATTAACTAAAAAAGGTGTAGAAAAATATCAATCTGTAAAATGGTCAAATATAGAGCTTAATAAGTGTGAAGATGGCTCAGGCTTTTTAAAAGGTAATTGATTGTATAAAAGAACAATTAAATATGATTTTAAATCAGTACACTTAATTTCATTGAATAGAAAAATTGTTATTATACTACCTCTACCTTACTCATTTGATAGATCATTATAGCTATAAGTGCAATGCAAGCTACAATTACAGTTATTGTAGGTTTTGCCATACCTACTGAGCTGAAGCTATTAGCAGTATCTATAAGCTTCATCGGTAGAAAATCATATATTCCCTTTACACTTTTTAAGGTTATAGAAAAGTAACATAAAAATAAAACGATGATACCTGCTGCTATGTCTTTTTTTATAAGGCAACTGAAAGCCATGGTGAGTAAAATATTAAAGACAAAGAATAGAATAAGGCTGGCTGCAGATATTAAAACCTGGATAATGGTAATCCCATCGTTTTTAAATAACATAGTAACATAGTAATAATTAATTAAAAAGCCTAAGAAAGTTATTATTCCAACATAGATGACGTAGTGCACAGCTTTTGCAAGGACTATACCTGCTGGGCTGCTACCCTTAGAATAAGGGAAAATTAGCTTTCCATCTTTTATTTCCTTTCCTAAAGTGCCTGATATGACTAATACTATTACTATATTACAAAGCTGAAATAGATCTTTAATATAATTTTGAAGTGCCATTTTTTCATTTATAACTAAAAAACTGCTTATATCCATTTGTGTCTGGCTTTTTAAAATAGAAGGTAATAATTTAAGTAGTATAGGATCTGATATAGCAAAGAAAATTAAAACTGCAGCTATAATAATATATCGATAGGTTCTAATTGCCTCAATTATTTCTTTCTTAAAATATGCTTTAAATGTTGACATTTTTATTCACCAGCCTTATAAATATATCTTCCAAATTACTTTTTCTTAAGCTAAAGGATAGGACTGGCTTATTAAAGGCGGCTATAATATTTAAAAGCTCTTGCTGAGCACGATTTACATCTTTAACATATATACTCAGACTGTTTCTATCTTGCTTTACGGCCTCAATCCACGAGTATTTTTTAAATGCTTCAGATAAATTTCCCAAGTTTTCTTCGAACTCAATATCATATATAGGTTGTATGTAATCTTTTTTTAAATCTTCCAACCGCTGTGACAATATTATCTTCCCTTCATGCAATATACTTACTTCATCACATACCCTTTCAATATCATTAAGTATGTGAGTGGATAGGAATACCGTTACCCCCTCGGCTCTAAGGGAGGCTATAAGCTCTAGCACCTCCATTCTTCCTTGAGGATCAAGTGAAGAAGTGGGCTCATCTAAAATTAGTATTTCCGGGGAATTAAACATAGCTACTGCAAGACCAAATCTCTGAAGCATACCGCCTGAATATCCACCAATCTTTCTACTCGCAGCTTCCTTAACACCTACAAGCTCTAGCAACTCACTTGATCTCTTTTTAATTTTTTCCCTAGGCATACCACTTATGGTACCTATAAAATCAAGGTACTCGTAGCCACTCAAATATCCATAAAATACTGGGGTTTGAGGCAAGTATCCAATTTTTCTAAGTAACTCTCGCTTGTTTTTCTTAAAGCCCTCTCCATTAAAGGAAATCTCCCCAGAATCATAATTAATAAGTCCAGCTATAATACTCATGGTAGTAGTTTTACCTGCACCATTCTCTCCTAAAAAGCCGTATATTTTACCTCGGCTTATTTGAAAACTTATCCCTTTTAGTACCTGTAGTTTTCCATAACTTTTAACTAAGTTATTTACAGTTAGCATTCTAATCCCTCTCTCTTCCAATAAGCAAATATATAATAGGTCCCATAAGCTCTCCTAGAATTATTATTAATGCCCAACCCCATTTGGGTAGGTACCTTACGTTATCCTTTCTAAGTCTGAACAAGCAGAAAACCATCAGTCCCACCTGAAGTAAAATTAATGGCAAAAACATCATTACAATTTTTAAATTGCTCATATCTCCAAACATAAATAAATTCCTCCTCGTTACTTTTTCATAAGTTAAACGAAGAGGAATTCAAAAAGTTCATTTTCTATTTTCTTTTTTTAAATATTATTCTGGTTATAACTAAATATATTATTAATGACTCGGGACAGTTAATGAGGCCAAAAATGCCCCATAGCCAATAATTTTTTTCTCCTCGCTTTTTTGCATCCTTAAATATCCAGGAGGCTTGTATTAGGAGAATAGGTATTACCACAGCAATTATAATAATTAAAGCTGTATTTGAAATTTTCCCCATATTCATTCCTCCCTTACTCTAGATGAGAGAGCTGCAGGTATTATCATAAACGGAGCCAAGGTGAAAAATAATATTTCAAAATACAAAATAAATCTTTGCGTTCCCTCAAGCATTATCAAACAATAAACTAATAATACTATTGTAGAAGTAGAAGTAAGGAATAATATAAATTCCTTCATATCCTTTTTCTTGTTTTTAATTATCTCTGCCTTTAATATAATTTGAGATATATCTACATCCATACTAAAATCTAAATCCTTTATTTCATCCATTTTCTTTAATGTAAGCTCTGTTTTATTATCCATTAATTAGCTCCCTCCTCTCCATTTCGGAAACAATATATTCTATACAATTATGAAGTCTTGAACGCACTGTACCAATAGGGCAACTTAATATCTGTGCTATCTCTTCATATTTGTATCCATAGTAATGCTTCAATATAAAAACCGATCTTTTCTTGTAAGGTAAACTAAGAAGTATGTCTAGAGCTTCCTTATATTCAGCTTTTATTTGAAAAGCCTCCTCGGGACCAACTTCTTTTGTCTCAAGTGTTTCCTCAATAAGTTCCATTGGGTGCTTCTTCCTTAGCATATCACGATAAACATTGGTTGCTATGGTAATTAGCCAAGTGGAAAATTTAGCATTAGGCTTAAATTTGGATATGTTAACACATGCTCTAAGCATAGTTTCCTGAATTATATCCTGTGCTAAATTGGGGTCTCCTGTCATCTTAACTATATATCCTTTAACTATGCTATAATTTTCAGTTAAAAGCTGATTTAATGCATTTCTACTGCCCTTTTTAGCTTCCTCTACAAGACTTATTTCATCCAAATTTCCGCCCTCCTTCCACTAGTTTTAGGTCCATCTAATATTATTATACCATTATAAAAATATTAATATTAATAAGTTATCTCCATCTGTGTATTCCACAGCATTGCATACTTTCCATTAAGCGCTAATAGCTCCTCATGGCTACCCTTTTCTACAATTTCTCCTTCCTCTAGCACATAAAGATTATCTGCGGAGGTGGTGGTGGAAAGACGGTGAGCTACCATGATGATGGTTCTACCCTGTATGAGCTCTTTCAAGGCCTCCTGTATCTGCTTTTCAGAATTACTGTCTAAAGAAGCTGTGGCTTCGTCTAATAGGAGGATGGGTGCATTCTTCAAGAATGCCCTTGCGATAGCAATTCGTTGCCTCTGACCACCAGAAAGTTGTACTCCTCTTTCTCCAACCTTAGTATCATATCCTTCAGGTAGCGCTCCGATGAATTCATCCACATACCCTTGCTTTACGGCAAGTTCCACCTGTTCACGGGTTGCTGAAGTGTTACCGAAGGCAATATTTTCATAAATCGTTGCATCAAACATGTGAGGTAGTTGAGGTACATAAGCGAAAAGTCCGCTAAGGGCTGGGGCTGTATAATCTTTTACGTCCCGTCCAAATACCCTTACTAGTCCGGAGTCAGTGTCGTAAAAGCGCAACATAAGTGCCACTGCGGTGGTCTTGCCTCCACCACTACCCCCTACAAAAGCAACCTTCTCCCCTTTGTTTACTGTCATACTTACTCCCTGAAAGAGAGGTTTTCCCTGAGTGTAGGAGAAATGAATATCAGAAAGCTCTATAGCTTTTTCTTTATCAAGAGGAGTGGTTTCCCTGCCATACTGAGAAACAGATTCCTTTAGCACCAAGGCCACTCTGTCAGCTGAAGCAAGCCTGGCTTGTAGATCAACATAGCTTTGACCTATTCGTCTCATGGTAAAGCCTACCCCCGTGCCTAAGGACCAACAAATCATAAGCTCGTTAGAACTTAGTTTGCCTGCACTTAGAAGGAGCACGCCTGATGCCATAATTCCACCATCAATTAAAAACTTTGATAGTTCGGCAGGGGTAGAAGATATAATACTTAGCACTGAGATTTTTCTGCTCCAGTAGAACATATCCTCTAGGGAATGAAGATACCGTTCTTTAAAAAATCCTGTCAGATTGTTTGCTCTAATGGTTGTATGACCAGCTAGTAAGTCTGTCAAACTTTCAGTCATGCTGCCAATAGCATTTCTCTTAGATTGATTCATTTTTCTGAGCCAAGGAGTAAAAGCTCCATTGCAAATCAGTGATATAAGTGCTGCCCCAAGAGTTGCCCAGCCCATGGACACTGATTTTGAGAATATATAGGCTATAGCACCAAAAGAGCTCACGAGCACGGTAAGTACTAGTCCCAGCGCCTGGTCACAAGCCTTTATAGCATTACCTGAGTCACTAACCAAAAGAGCTATCCAATTACCAGAATGGGTCTTTTGTTGTGTTTTAATTGGAAGGTGCAACATATGGTGTAGTAGTACCCGTCTAAGGGCGGCATCTCCAAGCTCCACGGAGGATGCACGGAAATACCTAAAAATACCGAGTCCTAGCGCACCACCTATTAGCAATCCTGAATAAAGGGGTATTTTGCCAATTAATAAGGACATGTCCTTAGCTCGTCCTGCTATCGTCATGGATCCCAATAGGAATCCAGCTAGATAGCTATAAATCAAGGCACCTGAGGAGTCCCCTACAATACCTAAAGCATATCTAAGCCACCAAGGAGACAGGTTAGAGAGGATCTGTGGGATATCGCCAAAAATCTTTTTGCTTTTTATTGTCATATTAGCACCTCCTCAAGGCATATTGAAGTTTGAGAAGCAAAGAGACTATAGAACAAGCCACCTTTTTCCATCAATTGATTAAAGGTACCTTCCTCTACCACTTTTCCCCCATCCATTACTAAAATTCTATCAGCGTTGCGTATAGTTGCTAATCTGTGAGAAACGATAAGGCTTGTCCTATCTTCCATTAACTTGTCTATTGCAACCTTAACCTCTTGCTCAGTTTGTGCGTCTAAAGCGCTAGTTGCTTCGTCCATAAGTAATATAGGAGCATTCCGAAGCATTGCCCTAGCTATGGTTATACGTTGCCTCTGTCCTCCTGAGAGGTTGCTGCCTTGCTGCAGAACCTTCCCCTCAATTCCCTGCGCCTGCTCTTTTATAAAGTCCTCCAGTCCAGCTGCACGGATAGCTTCCTCTATTTCTAGCATGGTTACATTTTCATTTCCACAAGCTATATTGTCCCTAAGGGTCCCTGGAAAAAGAAATGCGTCCTGTAACACTAAAGCCATCCGACTTCTAAGACCTATCAAATCCCATTTATCCACATCTAAGCCTTGCACCATAACCTTGCCTGCATCTGGAGAATAAAATCCCTGAATGAGTTTCACCACAGTGCTTTTGCCACAGCCACTACTACCTACCAATGCAACCTTTTCGCCCTTATGCACTGAGAAATTAAGTCCTGATAAAGTGTCTTCCCTGTTTTCATATGAGAAATCTACATTTTTAAATTCTATATAATTTTCTCCAGAAGCTTCCTGTGCTACTTCCCCTCCTGAACGTTCGGATTCCATGTCCACAGCTTCATAGATACGCTTCAAGGCAGCATTACACTGTCTTATTTGCAGTAGCATTCGATCACCATAAGACATAAGGCCAATTCCTGAATCACTAAGTTGGACGAAAGCCAGAAGAATTCCTATGCTTATTTGTCCCCTCACAACGAAGTAACAACCGCTAAGGGCTAGTATGATACGAGGCAAAAAGCTGAAGACTAAGTTTATACTTGATACCGCAGCCTCTCGCTTTTTCTGGACTAATACCTTACCAATCACAAATTTCTGTGCACCAGCAAAACGCTTGTCCATTTCCTCCTCCATAGCATAACTCTTCACCACCTCAGGAGCGCTAAGAGCATCCTGTGCAAACCTTAAGGTCTTAGCTTGTTCCATTGAGACCTCCTTAGCCATACCCTGAACTGGTTTTGTTAGGCGGTTTAGAAGCAGCATCAAGGGTGGCAAAACACCAAAAGCTATGAGAGTGAGAGGCAAATTGAAAGTAAGCAGGAAGAAAAAAGGTACAAGTGCGTAGAACACGCAGCATTGCATAAGTTCCAACTCACCACACATAAAGTCTTGTACTCTAGAAACGTCCCCAGTCATACGGGAAACTAAATCAGAAGAATGATGACTTTCCATATAAGGCTCAGGAATGTGTATTAGCTTAAGCACATTCTTTGCGAGAAAGTTCCGAACGCCGAAAACACTAAAACGGTAATCAGAATAAGCGGCAAAGATCTGGAGAGGTACACTAAGCAGGGCCGCTCCCCCTAGCATCCATAGGTAATGGATGACAGATGTCGTGTCTCCAGTTAGAGCCTTATCCACCACCCCAGCTAATGCCCAGGCAAAAAGCACATCTCTTATTGACAGAAGGATAAATGCAAGCGACAGCATTATGAACCAATATCCAGTCTTCATATCTGAAATTCCACGAAACATTACTGATTTAGATAATTTAGACATATCATCACCCCAAAATAATTAATTACTATAACTACAAAATAAATTAATAATTGTGTTATTATACCATATTTGTACTTTCAATTCAAAAATATTGAACATATTATTTCCTAGCATTAAATTACGAAACCCTAGCTCATCAAAAAAAAGCCGCTAAAATGCAGAATTTCTGCGTTTTAGTGGCTTTTACTTTTAAATCTTATTCTCTTAATTCATTAACAGATTCTCTTTCAATTATTGAAACCTCTAAGCTTATTTTCTCATAAGGCTCCTCTAGATTATTAATTCTCCATAGTAGTCTCTTAACAGCCTTTTCTCCCATGAGCTCCTTAGTTACCCTAATGGTAGTTAAATGAGGTTTTATTATTGTGCATAAATCTATATCATCAAACCCAATAATTGAAGCCTCCTTCGGAACCTTTATACCTAATATATCTAAAGCATAATACAAGCAAATTGCTGTATTATCATTGCTACATATCCAAGCTGAGGGAAGAGACTTCAAATTTGAAACTATCTTGGATAACTCACTGTAATTTCTTGTTAGAATATATTTTTCAATTGGTCCAACAATGGAAAACTTAAATATTTCTTCCATACTAGTGCTTTCCTTAGTATTAAATTCTCTTAATCTTTCGTAAAACCCTACCCAACGTTCCTTGAAGCTTAAGGAATCATCTATATCTCCACAAAAGCCAATATTTCTATGACCTTTCTTTAGTAAATACTCAGTTGCCATATAAGCTCCAGTTATATTTTGGGTCAAAATAGCGTCAGTACTTATTAATTGGGAGGAATGATCTACCATCACCATGGGTATGCTATACACCATTATCTGTTTCACATACTCATCTTTTATACGTCCCACTAATAATATACCAGAGACTTTTTTATTTTCAATGCAAGCTGGCATTTTGAAATCTTCCGTATTAAGGAAATTAGCTATTACATCATAACCATTTTTTTTGCATTCATTTTCTATACCTAAAATTATTTTTGAATAAAAGGATATATCTCTAAAATATCTACTTTCAATAATAAGACAAATATTTTTAGTATTTTTGCTTACGTTAGAGTTCTTTACATCAAAGTAACCAATTTCATTGGCTGTTTTAATTATCAGAGCTCTAGTATCCTCACTTACTCCAATTCTATCATTTAATGCTAAGGAAACTGCATTTATTGAAATATTAAGTTTGTCCGCTATATCCTTCATGGTAACTTTTTTCTTCTTATTATTATCCAAATTCAGAACCTCACATTCCATTCTCATTATAAATTATGTTTTTAATTATAGCACACCTTTAGGGAATATTCGCTATTTGTTTATTATCTCGTATTCAAGAAAAGGATCCTCAATTAATATTTTATGGGCTTCCGCATCACTAACTCCAGCATAGAACTCTGCCATTCCATCTGTAAGTCTATTGATTCCACCACTAAAGATTACATCCCTTATATCTTTTCTTTTGAAATGACCAGGCATAAAATTCTTTCTTGTAGCTATGATTTTAATAGAGGAAACCTCTTTTGTTTCAAGATTAAAGGAAAAGGCCATAGCAAAGTAATGTCTTTCCATTATTTCATCATAAAAAGACACATGCCCCAGAACACCAATTAAACCATTTTTGAGTAAATGTAACTCATTAGGGCCCCCCCATTCTTCCTCAACGAATTGATTTGGTAATAACTCTGTATCTGTTATCACCTGGGAATTCAATTCTTCTAAAGAATTTATTACTGTATAAGCAATTTTACCTCTTCCACCAATAGCACCTTGATGCCTAGCAAACACTAGAATTCTCCCAGGAGATAATTCTAATAACCTTATGTCCTTCATAAGTTCAGGGCCTACCGCGAACTTCTCCAGGCTATTTACATTTTCTCCCCGATAAAAGATAGTTCTATAGCCTAAATAGCCATTTAGTAATGGATGTGGGTATATCTCAACTCCACCAAGAATTAGTTCGCCACCGATTTTTGTTACAAAGGGATCTTGAAGAGGAAGTTTTGTCACTCTCTCCATCCTCACCCAGTTTCCATCTATTTCTTTAAAGAAGTTAATTTCTGATACTTCGCTAGTCCTTTCTTCTACTCTTCCAGCAATTATAGTATCCTCTTCATCTTGGAAGGGTTTTGTTATATTATATACATCCCTTCCTTGAATCCCTAAAAAGTTTAGCTTTTCCGCTAACATTATCTGTTTTTTTCCATCGAATTCTATCAATAGTTCAGTACAAGTTTTTATTTTATTTATCATCTTACTTCTCCATTATAAATTCAATTTTATTTTATCTAAAATATAACTTTATCCTTCTCTATGACAGCAACACCTATATGTGTATCAGCGCCGCCATAATATACATAATACTTATTACCAATTTCTACTGCTCCGCAGCTGAAAACTACATTTGGAACCATTCCATTTCTTTCCCAAGTCAATTCTGGCTCTAGTACTGGTTCTTCTTGTCTAAAAAGAACTTTAGACGGATCCTTAAGATCAAGTAGTGCAGCTCCTAATCTATACTCATTATTTGAGTCCACTCCATGATAGAAAAGTAGCCATCCATCTTCTCTTTTTAAAGGGGGCCCAGCGATTCCAATTTTCTTTGACTGCCAGGTTCCTTCTATTGGAGACATTACTATTTTATGATTCTTCCAATTTATCAAATCCTCAGAATAGCCTATCCATATATCTGGCTCTCTTCTATGGAAAAGCACATAATTTCCATCAATTTTTTCACTCAATAATCCGCCATCCTTGTTAGGTTCATCTAAAACAATCCTATGTCCCTCCCAAGTTTTCATATCCCTTGACCAGGCGAAACTTACTCTGTGATCGCTCCAGCTTCTTCCACCAAAACCAGTGTAGATCATATAGTAGGTATCCTCTATTTTAGTAACTCTTGGGTCTTCCATTCCCCAAGCCTCCTGGTCATTATTCCCGACTAAAAAAGGTTCAACATATCTCTCAAAGTTAACTCCATCCTTACTGATTGCATGCCCAATCCTAGACACAAACTTATATCTCTCTTCTGGCTTTTCTGTATTTAGCATAAAGCCTTTGTCTGTAGCTCTATAAAATAGATGAACTAGATTGTTTTCGTAAAAGGCAGCCGTGTTGAACACCGCTGCCTTTTCCCAGGAATGTCCTTTAATTGGTGATAGTAAAGGCTCCTCTGTAAGTCTTTTTAGTTTAAACATATTACCTACTCTCCTTTAATTCTTAATAATTACCCCTTCGTCCCAGTAAAGCTAATACCTTCAACAAAGTATTTTTGTGCATAGAAGAACAGGCAAAGTATTGGAACTAAGGTCAATATAGATGCAGCCAAGTTAAAATTGCCACAGTAATTAAGGCTATTAAAGGTCTTAACCATTTTTTTATTCATTTTTAATCCTCCTAAATATTTATTATTTAATAGTTTCATTCATCATTAAAGTTATTCATTGATTTAATTATAGCCTATTTAACTTTATATTTCAAGTGCTAAATAATTTTTATCAAGTTAATTAACTTTAATTCACTTTACTGTACATATAATTTAGGAAATCATATAGTAATAACAGATAATATTAAGAGGTGCCCAGTGAGAATATTAAAATTAGGAGCAAGTGGATCAGATGTAATGAAAATGCAAGCCATTTTATCCAAAACAGGCTATTACTTTGGAGTGATTGATGTGGTTAATACAAATGTAAATTATACTTATGAAATAATGGTTAAGGATATAGAAGAATTGGTGGCAAGATATTCCTTTATAGAGACCGGTATAGCAGGGGAAAGTGTACTTGGTAAAAGCTTATATTACATCAAACTAGGGCGGGGACCACGATCAATGGCTATAACATAAGCGATATTTGGAATACTAGCACTATCTATATAATTCCAATGGTAAACCCAGATGGTGTAAACCTAGTAATTAATGGTTTGCAAACGGATATCCTAATTCTAGAGCCATAGCTGAACTTTTTTCAAAAGCTAGTGGATATGCTTTAGCCTTGCCTACTGGAATTGTATCCTATGCAGGCTATAAAGATTGGTTTATATCAAAGTATGTAAGACCTGGATTTACTATCGAGGTAGGAAAAGGTAAAAATCCTGTTGCATTAAATCAGTTTGATAAAATATATAAAGATAATATAGAAATTCTTCTTATGGTATGAAATACACTCAATTAAATAAACCAGAAGGTTATATTATATAAACTTCTGGTTTATGATTTAATTATTTTACTGCTTTTAATTTAGCTATATCATTCCAATTGCTACTGGTTATAATTTCAACGTTAGATAAGTCTTTTCTAAGAGCTGCAACATCTCCTTTGATATGAATTACATCATTACCAATCTTATCTACCTCAGCCCTAGTAATTTTTACGTTTTCCTCTAAGCTTATAAGTAAGCTTGTATTTTCTTTTACTTGTTCTGTAAGGTTATCAAATCTCCCTGAAAGATTATCAACTTTATTTGTAAGATTATCAAATTTACCTGTAAGATTATCAAATCTCATGTTTATATTACTAGACATATTTTCTAAAAACTCTCTACTTTCCTTATCCATTTATTTCACCGCCTATAAGCAATTATAACATAACTAAAAAGAGTTTCAAACCAGTTTTAAATATTTCTTGCCACCTCATAGGAATCCCAAATTGCATACATAATGTTATTAACTTTTCTTGCATCCCCAAGAATGTGAACATCACCTATAACATTTTTTATTTCTTTGTATAATTTGTTTTCTGATTGATACCCTACAGCCATTATTATAGTATCTGCCTCTAATACTCGTTCTACATCTTTTGTCTTAACTATAGCTCCTTTTTCGTTCACTCCAGTAATAAAGGTATCTGTAATTATCTCAACCTTATGATAATTTAACAAATCTTTTAGCATTTCATAATTCATAAAAGGCATATTGTGAGGTCCGCCTAAAATAACTGGAAGTCCTTCAACTACTGTTACTTTTTTACCTTTCTGTGCTAGCCAAAGAGCAGTTTCACAGCCAACAAGTCCCCCACCTATTATTACAATATTTTGGCCAGCTTTGTTTTCATCAAGTAAGACCTGATTAGCTTCAAATACCTTTTTACTTTCCATCCCTGGTATTTTTAAAAGGATTGGATTTGAACCAGTTGCTACAACTACTGTATCTGCCTGTAATTTTATAATCATAGCCTTTGTACCTTCTGTATTAAGATTAACTTCTACCTTTAAAGCCTTTAATTCCTTACCGTACCATTCAATCAAGGCTTTATCATTATTTTTGAATTTAGGAACTGACCCTGGAACTACATTTCCTCCCAGCTCTCCTGATTTTTCGTAAAGGTGCACATTGTGCCCTCTTATAGCACAAACTCTTGCAGCTTCCATGCCAGCTATACCGCCACCTATAATAACAACTTTTTTATTTATAGTTGCGGGTTTGATGGCATATTCTATTTCTCTACCACAAGCAGGATTAACTGCGCAAGATAAGTCTCCACCTTTTGCAGCTCTTCCAAGGCAGCCTTCATGGCAGGATAAACAAGGGCGTATTTTGCCCATCTCACCTTTTCTAATTTTATTGGGGAGCTCCGGATCTGCAAGTAGAGGTCTTCCAAGCCCAATCATATCTGCTGCGCCCTCTTCTAAGGCTTTTGATGCTAAATCTGGATCATCCATTCTTCCTGCAACAATCACAGGAATCTTTACCGCCTCTTTTAGCTTTTTAGTTAGTGGTAAATACATACCATGTTCAAAGTACATTGGTGGATGATTCCAATACCAAGAATCATAGCACCCAGCATCCGCATCTAACGCATCATAGCCAGCCTCCTCTAGTATTTTACCAACTTCTAAGCCTTCCTCTATATCTCTACCTAATTCTTTAAATTCTTCTCCTGGAAGTGCTCCTTGCCTGATTCCTTTTATATAGCTCTTTATACTGTATCTTAAGGAAACAGGGAAATCCTCACCACAAAGTTTCTTAATTGCCTGCACAATTTCTATAGGGAATCTTAACCTATTCATTAAATTTCCACCGTATTTATCTTTTCTTTGATTAAACAAGGCAATTGTGAATTGGTCGAGCAAGTAGCCTTCATGAACCGCATGTATTTCAACTCCATCAAAGCCAGAAGCTTTAGCGATTGCTGCAGCTTCAGCAAACTTTCTTACATAGGTTTCTACTTCCTCCGTTGTGAGCTCTCTATGCTTAACGCTTGGATCCCACCTGTTGGTTACAGGTGAGGGTGCAACATTACTCTTAATTAAATTTAGCAGTCCCACTCTCCCAAAGCCTGCTGTTAATTGTAGAAAAATCTTGGAATCATAAGCATGCACTCTCTCAGTCATATTTTTTGAGGTGCTAAGAAATGCTGCTGGATTAATTGATGGACATGGGATAGATGGTCTTCTAAGTTCCTCTATCTCAGTTTCCACACTGCAAAGACCAGTTATTATGAGTCCAGTACCTCCCTTTGCTCTTGCCACATAATATTCTATGCCTTTTTCGTTAAATAAACCATTATCATCACATAAACCAAAAGGTCCCATGGGTGCCATACAATATCTGTTTTTAATCTGAACTTTCCCGATTTTTATTGGCTCAAAAAGTTTTTCGTGTTTCTTATTAATTTTACTCACTCCTTAAATGACATTATTTATTTAGTCTTTCCAAATGTTATACTATTTATAATATTGTTGTTTATGATGTATAATGTATAGATACATTATACATCACTTTGAAATGAAGAGGTTATTGCTATGAGAAAAGAATATGTAAGCTATATGAATGATTTACCTATAAATATCACCCTGGAGAGTATAAGTGACTATCCAATACATTGGCATAATTCTATAGAAATAATCTTTGTTCTTGAGGGCAATATTAATGTGCTTATAGAGTCAGGGATATACGAAGTTGTAGAAAAAGAAATTGAAATTATAAATTGTGATGAAGCCCATAGAATTTATTCAGAGAATAAAAATAAGGTTTTAGTCTTCCATATAGATCCCACCTTTTTCGAGAAATATTATGATGATATGAAAAATATTTATTTCTATACGAACTCTAGTGAAGAAGGCGCCCAGCAAGAAGAGAAGTATGATGTTCTCAGAAGATATTTATCTATTTTAGCTTGCGAGGCAATTCAGAAAAGTGAAAACTTTGATGATGAAATTGAGGAGGTTTTAGTAGAGTTATTATTCCATTTAATAAACAACTTTCACTATCTTAATTATGATGAGAAAGATGTAAAAGAAAATGAGCTCCAATTTCAGAGATATCATAGAATCAGCAAGTATATTTATAATAACTACATGAATAAAATTAGTTTACAGGATATAGCTAATCAAGAATATTTAAGTTCTTATTATTTATCTCATCAAATAAAGGATATGGCTGGAACGAATTTTAAAGAGCTCTTAAATGGTGTCCGGGTAGATGAGTCAATTAAATTAATATTAGATACGGATAAAACCCTATCAGATATATCTTTGGATGTTGGTTTTTCTCATACTAGATATTATAATAAGAGCTTTAAGGATCACTATAATTGTACTCCCCTACAATTTAAGAAAAAATATCATATACCAGAGGGTAAGTTTGATAGCTTCAAGAAAATGCAAACCTTCGATTTACCTGAAGCATTGGATTTCTTATCTAACTATTTAGAAGACTATGATAGGTTTAACTATACTGACAAGATCATAAAACTTCAAACGGATTTCTTACTTCCAAGCAGAGATCTAAAACATATTTGGAAGGAAAAAATAAATTTAGGTGAAGCAAAAGAACTTATAAAGGCTCAAGAGCAGGAATATTTAAGAACTATACAAGAAGCTATCGGATTTGAGAAGGGTATAGTTCAAAATTTATTTGGAAAAGAAATGAAAATATATTTCAACGAAAATGTAAGCTTTTTAAATTGGAACGAAGTTGAAAAGCTATTGGAGTTTTTAATGGATATATCCCTTACACCATTAATTATTTTGAATCAAACTTTTGAAGATAAAAGCTCCTTCATAAAGCTTTTAGAGAGCTTTATACTATATTTTGCAGATATATATGGAATTGAAGTAGTAAAGCTATGGAAATTTCAAGCCTCAAAAGATTTATCTATCGATTATATAGATATTACAAGGGAGATTTTTAAAAAATATGAACTACAGGATTTGATAGAGGACCCTTTTGATGTTCCTCCTATTATAAATACTATTTATGATTCCTCGTATATGCTTCCATATATTATTCATAATTTTATTAATGATCAAAGCAGTCTACTCACACTGAAGGCTTTTGATACTGTAGAGGAAAACTCAGTTTTAAATAACGAACTATTTTTCGGATCTCCTGGCTTACTTACTTTAAATGGGATAAGAAAAGTTTCCTACTATGCATATTATTTATTATCTAAACTAGGAGATGAGGTTATAGACCAGGGGGATGGATACATTATCACAAGACTAGAGGATGATATCCAGGTCTTACTTTACAGTTACAGTGACGAACTTAATACTTTAATTAAGATAGAGGATTTATCTAAAGGTAAGGGTAGTAAAAATATTACTGAGAGAAAGATATCCTTATCCATTAAGAATTTAGATTATGATTATAAAATTATAAAATATGAGATTGGCGAGAAGGTTGGCTCTGCTTACGATATTTGGTTAAGGATGGGTAAGCCTAATAGACTTAGTTGTGATGAAGAGAAAATTCTAACTAATATCTCCTCTCCTAATGTTTCTTTATCTTATGCTAAAAAAACTGCAGTTTATAACAATATAATAAAGATAGAAGGCTATGGTTCTACCTTAATAGTTCTTCAAAAAGTACAAAAGCACCTCTTTTAGGGTGCTTTTGTGTTATTTCAGTAAAGTAAAAACTTGCAGGTTAGCAACTTTGTACTTTTAACCGAGCAACTGTGTGAATGTTAAAATCTTGAAATTAGCTTAAAATAAGATAAGGGAACAAACATTCAATAAGGGGACGTGTTTTTCATGACAATAGGAAGCCTTGCAGAAAGCAATAAAATATTTGGAGAAGAGAAAATCGGGAAACTATTATTAAGATTTTCTATACCAGCAATAATTTCTTTAATGGTAGCAGAAATGTATAACGTAGTGGATTCTATATTTGTTGGGCGAGCCATAGGAGCTAATGCTATAGGTGCCTTAACCATAGCTTTCCCAATTCAAAGATTATTTTTAGCTATATCTATGCTTATAGCTATTGGAACTTCTACCTATGTTGCAAGAAGCTGTGGAGAAGGAAATTTTGAAAATTTAAGAAGTATAATACCTAATGCTATAGTTCTAATGCTAATAATTGTATCCGTGGTAGGTATAGGTATCTTTACTTTCCAAGATAAAATCATATTAAGCTTAGGTGCTTCAAAAAATACATTCCCACTTACTAAAGATTACGTAAGTATAATACTACTAGGCGTTATGTTTCAAGCATTTACATTGATTGCTTCTTATACAATAACAGCCCTAGGAAATACAAAAATAGTTTTAATAAGTACTTTTATTGGTGCAATTTTTAATGTAATAATAAATTATTTTTTAGTAACCATGTTCTCTTTTGGCGTAAAAGGAGCTGCTATAGCAACAGTGTCCTCTCAGATAATAGCCTTTATATATGTTCTAAAACAATTTATGAAGATGAAGAACGGAATAAAATTTTCTATTAAATTCACTCTTAATAAAGCAGTAACAATTGGAATAATATGCGTTGGATTTTCAACCTTTATAATAGAGATCTCAGATGCAGTGGTGGCTGCTATACTAAACAATTTGCTATCCTCATATGGTGGGGATTTGGCTATAATAACAGTTGGTTTAACTACAAGAATTTCAATGTTTCTATTTATGACAGTAATCGGCATAAGCTCAGCCATGCAACCTATCGCAGCCTATAATTATGGTGCTGGTGATTACACCCGCTTAAAAGAAGTTGTTAAAAAATCTATTATTGCAGTATCCGTAAGCTCAACTTTATTATGGGCAATTTTCATGATCTTTTCAAAACAACTTATTGGCTTATTTATAACTGATGTTGTTATTATAGAAGAGGCATCAAAGGCTTTAAGAATAATTATAGCGGTATTCCCTTGCCTTGGTATATATTATTTGTCAATCTACTATTGTCAAGCTATAAATAGAGTTAGAGCCTCCTTCCTGTTATCTATTTACAGACAGCTAATAATGTTTATTCCACTGGCATATTTACTTGTAAGTGGTTTAGGAATTGGCGTCGTAGGTGCATGGCTTGCTTATCCAGTATCAGATGTTATATCCTTCATTACAGCAGCTATATTCATTAAATCTACTTATGCTTCTTTAGAGACACTTGAAACTAGGCAGATTTATAAGAAAAATAAGTATAAAGTTAGACTTACTGCTGCAACAATTTAACAAATTCTGTGCTATAATTAATAAATAAAAATTTATTCATAAATAAAAATTTGTTACATAGACCTTTAATTTTTTATTATGGAGGCCGTATTATGAGTGGCACTTATCAAACTGGATATATTGCTAAAGATATGATTTTAGAGCATTATAAAAATGCAAATATAGAAATATCAGATAATCAAAAAGCGTAAAACACCATTTTCATAAATAGAAAATGGTGTTTTTTTGATGTTAATTCATATTTGAGATGCTCTACGTTTAAATATTTTCACGATTTCATTAATGAGTAAAGGCATCAAGGATAGAATAGTAACAAAAATCCAATCCGTTATGCTTAAAGCATGAGCACCAAAAACATTTGCTAGAGCTGGTATCATAATTATTGAGTCTTGTAATATTATCCCAAAAACTATAGCTCCAACTAAAAGTTTATTTGAAAATAAACCTATTTGGAATATGGATTTCTTTTCGTTTCTCATGTTTAAGGCATGAACTAGCTCAGAAACACTAAGTACCACAAAGGCCATAGTTTGCGCGTGCATTAGAGCATCTTTTGAGATATTTTTAGGGAATAGTGGGAATAAACTAGTAGTTCCACTATAGAATTTTGCACCTACTATAAATGCTGTTAAGGCTAAGGTACCGATTAATAATCCATTTAGAAGTAAATTTAAGGTTACTCCTTTAAACAAACTATCTTTTGGGTTACGTGGTCTATATTTCATTATATCAGGATCACCTGGATCTACTCCTAAAGCTAAAGCTGGTAGAGTATCTGTTATTAAGTTAACCCACAATATATGGATAGGTCTAAGAGGCGCCGCCCAACCTAAAACTATTGCAAGAAATAGAGCTATAATTTCTCCAATATTACAAGAGATAAGAAATATTATAGTTTTCTTTATATTTGTGAAGATGTTTCTGCCTTCCTTTATAGCCGCAACGATAGTTGAAAAATTATCATCTACGAGTATCATATCCGAAGCACCTTTTGCTACATCCGTACCAGTTATACCCATTGCTACCCCTATATTTGCCATTTTCAGAGAGGGTGCATCATTTACGCCGTCACCCGTCATAGATACAATATTCCCTTTGTCTTTATAAGACTTTATAATCTTGACTTTATGTTCTGGAGATACTCTTGCAAATACTCTTATATTATCAATTTTTCTATTTAACTCTTCATCAGACATTTTATCCAATTCCTTACCAGATATAACTTCAGATGCATCATAAGTAATGGCAAGTTCTTTGGCTATGGCAAAAGCTGTGTTTTTATGGTCACCGGTTATCATTACAGTCTTTATTCCCGACTTCCTACATAAGGAAATAGAATCTTTAACCTCTAGTCTAGGTGGATCTATCATACCAACTAGTCCAATTAGTATTAAATCACTTTCTAAAGAATCAATATCTACATGTGAACTCTTAATAACTTTATAAGCTGCACCTAGAACTCTTAAAGCAGAGTTGGACATATTATTAGAAGCAGCTGCTATTTGTTTTCTGATTTCCGGCGTAAGCTCTACTGTCTTGCCTTTGATAAAGGTCTTATTACATATATTTATCAGATTATCAATGGCCCCTTTTGTCATTACATAATATTCATTATCATATTTATTTACGGTAGTCATTAACTTTCTATCTGACTCAAACGGGATTTCATCAATTCTTTTATGTTTTTTCTCTAGGTCGTCTTTAAATATGTTATAGCCTACCCCAGCTATGAGTAAAGCAATTTCAGTGGGGTCACCTGTTTTTGAGTTTTCTGCATAAGTAGCATCATTGCATAAAATAAGATTTTCAAGCAAAAGCTTATGATTAGCATCATCAATATTTAGGCTTTCTATATTTCCTAGATAGCCATCTGCATAGAACTTTGTTACAGTCATTTTGTTTTGAGTTAAGGTTCCAGTCTTGTCAGAACATATAATATTAACTGAACCTAAAGTTTCAACAGCTGGTAATTTCCTTACAATAGCATTTTCCTTTATCATTCTTTGAACGCCTACTGCTAGGACTATAGTTACTATAGCAGGGAGACCTTCCGGAATTGCAGCAACTGCTAAACTGATAGAAGTAAGTAGCATCTCAAAGAGATCTCTTTTTTGAATAACACCCACTAGAAACATAAGAGCACATATAACAAGTGTACCTATTCCCAGGTACTTTCCAAGCTCAGCTAGTTTCTTTTGAAGTGGAGTCTCATTGTCTACCTTTTCATCTAGCATCTTTGCAATCTTACCTATTTCAGTATTCATTCCAGTATAAACAGCTATGCCTATCCCTCTACCATAGGTAGATAAGGTAGACATGAAAAGCATATTCTTCTGATCCCCCAGTGGGGTATCAATACTTGTTAAGACTAGGGAAGCATCTTTATCTACTGGCACAGATTCTCCTGTAAGCGCAGATTCTTCGGTTTTTAAATTCACAGCTTCAATAAGTCGCATATCGCAGGGCACATATCTTCCAGCGTCAATAATAATAATATCTCCCGGGACAACCTCTTTAGATAGAATTTCTTTTATCTTTCCATCTCTTCTAACTACAGCCTTAGGGGTAGATAATTTTTTTAGTGAATCAAGTGCTTTTTCTGCTTTAGACTCTTGAATAATTCCTACTGTAGCATTAATAAAAATAACAATAGCAATTATAATTGCGTCACTTGTTTCACCAAGAATAGCAGAAACTACTGCTGCAGCTAACAGAATATAAATTAAAATATCATTTAATTGAGCAAAAAACATTGCTAGTATAGTTTTAGGTTTTTTAACTACTAACTGATTTAGCCCAAATTCTTCTGCTTTTAGTTCGGTTTCCTTTTGAGAAAGTCCTAGTTCTATATTTGAGTCTAATTCCTTTATAACTTCCTCTATAGTTTTGTTAAAGAACAAGAAAATCACCTCTTCTTAAGTATTTGTTATTTTAGATAAATTTATTACAAAATAAAAAGACCTTTGCTCCATAAAAATAAATAGAGCAAAGGTCTTGCAACATCAAATGAGTCAATTATCCGGGTGTAGTTTGTACACCGTGCTGACGAACAATTAAAAGCATAAAAAATACTCTCGCTACTCCCCTTTTAATATATTATATCATAATAATAACACGTTGGTAACAATTTCTTAAGCAAGTGGAGCAAAAAAACGCCAAATATATTCATAAAACCTTTTCCACATACCTCTCTTATGATAAGTTTTAATATCGAATTTTATGCAATCATTCATATCATCTAAAAATGTATCCCTACATTTAATTGCAAAATCATTATTATATATAAATGCATTAACCTCATAATTAAGACTAAAACTTCTAATATCCATATTTGCAGTGCCTACAGTTGAAACATGGTCATCTATAACTATGGTTTTTCCATGAAGGAACCCAGAATGAAGGTATACTTTTACCCCATATTTTAACAATTCCGCAGCATAAGACAAAGAAATAGCATAAATATATTTTTTATCAGGTATACCAGGAAGCATGATTCTCACATCCACACCAGAATATGCAGCAATCCTTAGAGCATCTAATAAGGTTTTATCTGGAACAAAATATGGTGACTGAATATATAAATATTTTTTCGCGGAAGTAATCATTTTAACATATGCATCTTTTATGCTCTCATTTCGGCTGCTTGGGCCACTGGAGAGTATTTGCACACCTTGGGTTCCTTCTTCAATAGGGTTATTAAAACTTTTTAATATCTTTTCATCAAACATTGCCTTAGCTTTGTTCTTCTTTCTGAAGCTTTGATTTTGCAAAAAAACTAGATCAGTCCAAAATCTTGTTTGAAGTGAAAGTACACTGTCACCGGTCAAACGTATAGATGTATCTCTCCAGGGCTTATGTATCTTTTTTAAACCAAAATATTCATCTCCCACATTAATTCCACCTGTATAAGCTATTTTCCCGTCAATAATAACTATTTTCCTATGCATTCTATAATTGATTAGTAAAAAACTTTTAAATAAGGATGGCAAAAATCTATACACCTGTCCATCAGCTTTTCGTAGCTTATCAAAATCGCTCATATGTGTAAATAGAGAACCTATACCATCATATATTAATTTTACTTCTACCCCTTGCCTTGCCTTCACTTCTAAAAGAGAAATGAACTTTTTACCAATATCATCTTTTGCTCTAAAGATATAATATAAAACCTCAATACTTTTTGTTGCCTTCTCGATATCTGCAAAAATTCGAGAAAAATTTTCCTGGGCATCTATCAAAAGTTCCACATTATTATTTTGAGTAAAAAAACTCATTGCATTTCTTGAGTTTAACATTATCAAATTTCTATATTTTTCGGTTTCTATTTCATTAAATTGTATTTTATCAGCCACGATATCATGGATTTGTTTATATAGAGCTTTATTGTGTTTTTCTTCTATTTCACTCATACCATATTTTCTTGACATAACACGAATTCTGTATGTACTCCCAATAAAGAAATATAAAATTAAACCGAAGTAGGGTAAAAGAAAGAATACAAGAAGCCAAGCAAATGGTACTCTAGTATCATGTCGTTTTATAAAAATTATAGCTAAAATAGATATAATATTAGAGAAATACATAAGTATTAGAAAAGAAGTTGAAATATTCATGCTAGGCCTCCAATCTTGCTTAATTTTTATCCCCATAGACTATATTTCTAATAATAAAGTATTATTATACCACTGATGCCCGATATTGTTTAATATTAAGGACTTCTTAGTTATAATTTGTTATAACTTAGTTATAATTTGTTATAACTATTGTAGTATTATGTTAAAATAGGTATGTTCAGTAAAAACATTTTCTCAATTCAAATTTAAGGGGGATAAAAATGATAGTACTTGAGGTTAAGAATTTAAAGAAAAAATTTGGTAAGAACTTAGCAGTAAATGATATTTCCTTTGGTCTTGAAGCTGGTAAGATTATTGGCCTTATAGGTCCTAACGGTGCAGGGAAAACTACTACCTTAAAATGCATAACTGGGCTATTAAATAAAACAGAAGGAACTGTAACTATTTTAGGTATGGACATAAGGAAACAGGAAGCCAGAACTCATATAGCTTACATTCCAGAAACTCCAGACATTTATACTATGCTCACTGTTTGGGAGCACATGAAATTTATAGCTCTAGCTTATGAACTAGATAATTGGGAAGAAAAAGCAAAGGAGCTTTTAGAACGCTTTGATCTAGAAACCAAAAGAAATGAATTAGGTAAAAACCTCTCTAAGGGCATGACTCAAAAGGTTTCAATTTGTTGTTCATTGCTTCATAATCCAGATGTTCTACTAGTGGATGAGCCTATGATAGGCCTTGATCCTAGAGCAATCCGAGAGCTTAAAGATGCCTTTCTCGAATTAAAAAATGAAGGTAAAACCATACTAATTAGTACTCATTTATTAGATAATGCTCAAAATCTTTGTGACAGTGTAATTGTTATGAAAAATGGTAGTATAGTTACCCAGGGTAGTATAGAAGAATTAAGAAAAAACATAAATGCTGCGGAGGGAACAAGTCTGGAAGATTTATTCCTGGAGGTAACTGATGATGAGAAGAAATAGTACTGCAACTGGTCTAAAGGTACTCTCTTATATTGGAGTTTGCCAGTTTAAAAATCAAATAATTGAGATTTTTACCCATCCTATTAAAGCTATAAGTACAATACTGAAAATCTTACTTCCTTTGGCTTTTATGCTAACCCCTATGTTATTGAGAGGTGGAAATAATAAGTCCTCTATACCTACAATTAATCTTCCTTTAAATATAATCGGGGCAGTTCTAATGTTATTACTACTTATAATCTTTTTCATCAATCTTGATAAAGCTGTAGATTCCTATTTTCCAACAGGCTACTCAGGAGCTACTGTGAATTTTCTATTTACCTCCCCTTTAAGCAGTCGATTGATTTATGCTTGGTCTATTTTAGGAAGGATTTTTAGTACTTTTCTTACCAGTTTTTTTATGATATTTTTTATATTCTTTATGTTGATGTCCTTTAAAATCAGTATGAGTACAAATGGAATATTATACTCAGTACTCGGCATAGCTCTATTTACAATGGTTGTACAAAATCTCAACTTTTTTCTATACTCAATTTCAAAACGATTTAAAATAAGAAAATTTTTAGATATAGCAATAAAGCTTTGTATAGGGGGGGTATTGGCTTATTTTCTATTACTTTTATATAAAAGCAAAGATATGTTAAACATGGCTATCAACACATTTGGGGGAGCGTCCTTTAGTAAGCTACCTATATTAGGGTGGAGCAAAACCTTGATTATGTCACCTCTTTCAAAGGAAGCCCCTTTATTTTATGCTTTAATGCTTACTATATTTGTTTGCGTTATGATGATTTTTACTATATATTGGGCTACGGATTTTTATGAGGAAGCTATGGTTACCACAGAAAAGATGTCAAACTTTAAAGCTGCAGGAAAGGTTAACAATATTGATCAAATGCAACAATTAACAAACACAAAAAAAGTAAAGGTTAAAAACGTTAATTTAAATTGGGACTTCAAAAAGGCCTATTCCTTTCTTTGGAAAGATGCGGTAATATATAGCAGAAAAAGCAAAGGTCCTATTTGGGAAATTATAAAATATATATTGTACATAGGAATAGGAACTGGTTTAGCTTTAGCCTTTAGCACGACGCCCTTTATTACTATTGTTCTGATAGTCTCAGTCTACTGCGTAATGTTTTCTGGCAGCAGTTTTCAATTCATGAGCGGTCTTAACTATGAATTGAAAAAATCCTATATATTCTTACTTCCTGGAAGGGTTAGAGATAAATTATTAGCTATTAATGCTCTACCTATCTTAAAGCTTATATTAAGGAACCTATTAATGGTGCTACCCCTTCTATTTTTAACTAAGACTACTTTCCTTCAAGTTATGGCACTTTGGATACTTTTATGCTCTATACAATCCTTGAACATGTTTACTGTAGTAACCATAAATGTTATACTTCCCTTTGAAAGCCCTAAGAATATGATATCCATATATTTGAAAATGATCATCCAATTAGTTGCCTTTATTCCAGCGGGAGGTTTAGCGGTTTTGTTATGGTTTTTTACAAAAAATATTGAAGCTTCAATATTTTTATTTGCTTCAATATGTTTATTGTTAGTTTTTTTCTTACTTTATATAAGTGAGATAATATTTTACAGGATAGAGCTTAAATGATTAACGGTTAACTTTATCAGTTAACTTTCTAGGTTTACCGCATTAATATAAATATTTCTACAGTTTCTTTCCGAAACTCTAGGTTTTCTATTATGAAAGGGAGAAATAAAGGCATTATCGATGGTAATGTCTCGTGTCCCTTGCAGATGTAGCCAATAAGCCTCTTGCTCCTCTGGCAAAGCTGCCACTTGTTCACTAGGGCTTACATCCACAATTCTGCCTTTAATCATTATATTTTCACTATCTTTTAACTCTACAGTAAGGCCATTAAAATGAACATCTCTAATGTTGTCCCCTTCGCCAACTATTGCTAAAACATTTTCAGTGGAACAAATAATATTTTGCAAATTAACATTACGAATATTTACAGGAAACAATCTATCAGGCACCTTGTCTGCATAGGAGGAATTGTGGTGATAGGTGCTCATAATGCATATGGCTTCCCCATTACCCCACCAGCCTCCAGCTCTAATTCTGGTATCTATTAGTAAATTGCTTACTAATAGGTTTTCCACGAGTCCAGTCCTCGAACTAGTCATAACGCATAAGCCCCTGTTACTTTCTTTAATTATACAATTGGTTATACACACATTTCTAACTATTGAGTGCATATATCCTACAACTATAGCCTTAGAGGATGAACGCAAAATGCAATCTGAGATAACAATGTCCTCACAAGGTTTATTCCAATCGGTAATACAAGATATTGCTATACAATCATCCCCACTGGAAATGTTGCAATCTCTAACAAATACTTTTTTACAGGAACAAAAGTGCATACCATCATTGTTGGGTATAGATAAATTATTATCAATCGTTAGCCCTGTTACATGAATATCCTCACATTCAATGAAAGCCATAGTCCAGCAAGGAGCATTAATTATCCGCACCCCTTCTATGTGTACCCTATTACAGTTATAGAAGAAGATAGGTTGATTGGGGCGGTTATCATACGTACGTGGACATTCATCTAATTGGTTTTTAGTTAACGGTTCTATTGTTTTTGGTATACTAGGTTCCTCCATATGATAAAAACTATCTCCATTTAGGTTGATAGTGCCTTCACCATAGATTCTTATATCATCATTGTTGAGACTATATAATAATGAGAGTGTCTTTCCCATTTCATTATGCTCATAACCATTAAAGACATAGTCCGCTATATTAGGTGACCCTTTAAGTATTGCTCCCTTTTCTAAATATAAAGAAGCACTTCCTAGGTTAAGTGTACCAGTTAGGAATTCACCTGCTGGAATTAATACTGTAGCATTATTGGCACTTGCCTCATTAAAAGCAGTTTGAATTTCCTTGGTATAAAATGCTCCAGTGTTTGGTTCTACGCCGTAATCTGAAATATTTATGTAACTCATATTAGGTCTCCTTTTTTTAATATTATTAATATTATACTCTATTTGATAATTTTTATGATGTATTTCATATGCTAAAATCGGACCTGCATGCAAAATAGCCCCTAAAATTAATCAAGGGTTATTGAAAACAATATTATCGTCATTTACACATTAGAGATACATAAAAGATTGAGGTGGGTATTTTATTTTAGGATTTAATTCTACTAATTCTAATGGTTTTTTATATACTTTAATATTCTTGATTCCGATTGCAAACCCAATTTTTCTTTCAGAAAAATAGTCTACGTATGCATTCTCATCTATCCCTGCATATAATTTAGTTTGTTCCCAAATGATATTAGGATTTCCTTCTAATACATTATCAATTTGAAATTCTCCAATAACTTTACCTATCGGTTTTGTAACATACACTACCACAGCATTTATATCTTTTCTTTTAAATAGTCGTCGCCTATACTCATATTTTTTTTCACCATTAAATATTTTTTGTGCATATTCAGGTTTAATTGATAATAAAACTTTCATCTACATCACCTAACTCTAATATTTTTAGTAAACTCTCATTAGTTAATTCTAGAGCCACCCATCGTTCATTCCTATCTAATCCAACATCTTCGATCAGTTCTTTTCTAATTGGCCTTTTCTTTAAAGCAATGTTATATAACATTTTCACTAAATACTTATAATTTCTAGTTTTCCATAATCAGCAGTTCTATAAATAACTACTATATCACCTTTTCCATAGGTGCTAAGATTTGCACCAGAAAGGTAAATTTTTTCAATGCTTTTAGTAAAAGATGAATCTTCTATAATATGTTCTTTCTCAGTTTTAAGTTGAGAGTTAGGAAACATCCTTGTATGAAACTTTGGAAATATCGAAAGCATAAACTTTTTACTTTTTCTAATATCAACTTTGGGATAATCTAGTAAACCAAACATTGAAACCAGGATAATCAGCTTTTAACGTGCTAAAAAAATCGTCATTTAAATTTATTTCACTAAATTTCTTTTTCAGGATAACATCCATGAATCTCACCTTCCTCTTGCAAAAGCATTATTTTACCGTGTTGTTATTTAGAGAATATTCTATATCCTCAATTTTAAACATTATTGCAATGACGCCGTTTCCTTTCTCTTGATTAGGTGAGTAAATACTATAAATTCTATTTAATATTTCATTCCTATCTAAATTACTATATCCAAAATACTCCAAAGGAAATGAATCATATAACTGTTCAAAAGATAAAAAGCAATATATCTTTTCAACTTTTACTAAAATCGATTGATTTAATTCTGGAAACTTATAAAAGATTATTTCATCTTCCACATTTATTTGTTTTCTTTTTTGATCATTAAGCCGGACTTCCAGTATTTTATTGTTATATTTAATGTTTTCAAATTCTTCTAACTTCAATCGCATTTCATGTAGCATATATCACACCACCTACTTTTTCATAAGCTTAATAATTTTTAGAAAATCTAATATGCTTGTCACAAGCACATCTAATTACTCTATATATAGAGTAACATATGTTCGCCTTTACGTAAATATTAGATTTTTTTACCCCCTTGGAATTACCAATACATACTTCATCATGTTTAGCAAAGAATTTAGCCCTTACTTTATATCCAATCTGTACACATTAGCCTCATAGGGCCTAAGTTTCGTGTAACTTTCTCTATAATTAGATAGTATTAGTTTATAATCACTAATAGCTTTAGGTCTTTGTTTTTCTTTATTAGCTAGGTTTATTTCTATATAAAACTTAGCTCCATCAAGTTGTCTAAAATAGCAGAATATATCTTTTGTTCTTGCTTTTACCGGAATGAAATCTCCATAAACTAAAGCTTTATTTTCGTGCCTTAAGGCAATAATTTCTTTATAGAAGTTTAAATTTGAATTTTTGTCTTTACTTTCAGACTCCACATTACAGTTTTTAGAATCTATGTTTATTCCAAGCCAGGGTGCACCTGTTGTGAAACCACTATTTATCTCTCCATTCCATTGCATAGGCGTTCTAGCATGGTCCCTACTTCCTGCATTTATTCTTTTAAGAGCATTTTCTTCATTCATGCTGGCTATTAATTCTTTATAAAGGCCTAGACTTTCAATATCTTTAATTTGCATTATGGACTTAAAATCAGAATTAATCATTCCCAGCTCCTGCCCTTGAAAGACAAAAGGTGTTCCTTTTAAGGTGAACTGAATAACCGCTAATAGTTTACTAATAACATCTCGATACTGAAGATCTGAATTGATTTTTGAAATCATTCTGGGATTGTCATGATTTTCGAAAAACAACGTGTTCCAGCAGTTATTACCATAATTCAATTGCCAATTTGTAAATATTTTTTTTAGGAAATTTAAATCATATTTGTAAGTATCAAAGCGTACTTTGCCAGGATTTTCAAGATGATCAAAGGAAAATACCATATCTAGTTCTTTCCTATAATCAGCGGTTAATAGTTTGCTCATTTCCATACCAGTACCTGGTGTTTCACCTACGATAAACACATCAAAATTATCAAAAGTCTTATTTCTCATTTCTTTAAGATATTCATGAAGTCTTGGGCCATAAAAATAATGTTCTATTCCCCGGTAACCCATCATATCCCCTATAAGAACATTTCCCTCAGGCAAACCAGGCTCTTTAGAGATATAACTGATAACATCTAATCTAAAACCGTCAATACCTTTATTTAGCCACCAATTAATCATGTCATATAGATCAGTTCGAAGCGCTTCATTTTCCCAATTTAAATCCATTTGCTTTTTTGAAAAAAGATGAAGACACCACTCATCTTTTTCTTTGTAATAATTCCAGGCACTTCCACTAAAAAAAGATGTCCAGTTATTAGGGGGCTTCTCTAGCTTATCTGATTTCTTCCACAAATAATAATCTTTATAGGGTGAACTATCATCTTTAAGTGCACTTTTAAACCATTGATGTTCATCGGACGTATGATTTATAACCAAGTCCATAATGATTTTCAAACCAAGCTCATGTGCTTTTTCCAGGAGGTTATTAAAATCTTCCATATTTCCAAATTCACTCATTATGGCTCGATAGTCACGTATATCATAACCATTGTCATCATTTGGAGAATCATAAATTGGAGATAACCAAATAACATCAACTCCAAGAGCTTTCAGATAATCTAATTTTTCAGTTATGCCGTTAATATCTCCAATCCCATCTCCATTAGAATCCTTGAAACTTTTAGGATAGATCTGATAGACTACAGCTTCTTTCCACCAAACCTCTTTTGGTTTTAAATCCTTACCTATTGGGATGTCTTTTTCACTGTTTAGTAACTTAAGAAGAGTGTCAATAAAATCACTGTTCACAATTTTAGGTACTAAGTGGCTCAATTGCTTTAATCGAATATTTCTAACAATTGGATTATTAACAAGAGTCATGCTCTTTCCCATTTGAAGTAACATCTTGGCTATTATGTCATGACCTATGGGACTTTGCAATAGCTCTTTAATCCGACTATTCGAAGTATATTTAATACTATTCATCTTAAACACCCTACCTTTATTCTTTGTTACTTTCATCTCTTGATGCCATTTCTACTAGCTGATTAGTGGCCATCATTTCAGAAACCTGTGTTTCACTGAGTTTGTAGAAAAAGGTCATAACTATAAGCATAATCAAATACCCCACTATAGGTACAAGACTCATTATTATCCAAATACCATGTAAGGCTTCAGGAGTTTGAGTTTTTCCTTGAGTTACATAACCAAAGAAGCCCATCATTTGCAAACTTAAGGTTACACAAAGTGCTCCTGACAGCTTTGTCATAAGGGTTTGAACGGAAAAGGCTATGGCCTCGGTACGTTCTCCATTTATGAAGGCACCATACTCAATACAATCCGCTGTAAACATACCATAAATGAGTAAAGGTAATTGCATGAAGGCAACTCTAATAGCTGCTAATGCTAGGAAAAGTGCAAAATTATCATAGCCTGCAAAATATTGCAAAAGACACATGAAGACCGTCATAATGCAGCAAAATATAGTAATATTTCTTTTTCCAAATTTCTTAATGATCATTGGTAACATCGGAGCTAATATAACCACAGGAAGTACTGATATTCCCATAATGATAGTAACCTTACCTGCATCCCCAAGATTTGAGTTAGCAAAATAAACAGCCATAGTTTGTAGAGTATTAGTAGAACTGATTGCTAAAAAGCCTACATAATATATCATTAGTTTTTTGTTTTTAAATAAAAATGTAAATATCTTCTTAAAAGTAATGTTGCTACTTCTTTTATACTGAATTCTTTCTTTTGCAAGAAACTGTAGAGGAAACATTGCTAAAAAGGATATAAGTGCGTAAATACTTATGGAGCCTGTCCAACCGACTCCACCTTTTAAGGACATAAACACTGCGCTTGATATAGCGGCAAGGGCTGCGGCTAAACGACCATAGGAAATCAACTTATCCCTTTCGAAAATATTATCAGTCATAGCTGTAGAGAGTGAGAATAAAGGTGAGTCTGACATTGTGTAAAGCATACCCCATACAAGATATGTAGCATAAGCAAAAATAAGTTTCACACTATAAGTTTGACCAATGCTAAAAAACACAAAAACAAGTGAAAGTGGTACTGTATATGTAACAATTCGAAGCCATACTAGGTACTTACTACTTTTAAATAAATGTTTATCAACAATTGCCCCCATAAGTGGGTCATAAAAAGCATCTAGTAGTCGTGCTATAAGTAAGAGTAGTGAGGCCGAAGCTATGGACAATCCCACACTTTCTGTATAAAAAAAACTCAAAAACTGGAATTGTAAAGTATAGATGACATTTTGGCCGAAAAAATAACTTCCATAAGACACTCGTTCTAGTGAAGAGGTACGGTAAGCTTGATTAACCATTACATTATTCCCCCTTGGATAAGTTTATTGCAAAAAAAATAAATAATAGAATTATTCATACAAATTTCTCATCTGCATATCACTATTTATACAATTCTATATAAACCATTTTTTTCCTGCAATATATTTTAATATGTTATAATATTTATATAAGCATAAAAATAGGTTAGGTAAATTAGGGAAGTGGCAAATAACTATGTTAAAAGAAGATTTGGTTGACCTTCAACAAAGAATTATTACTTTAAGGTCAGAAGGAAAATACAAAGAAACCATTGAGAATTATTATGATCTTATAGAGAGTGGAATGGAATTAGAAGATTACAAATCTCTTCTAATTTCTTATATGAATCTAGCTGCTTCCTACTATTGTATTGGTGATATTGAGGCAGCCTTTGACAAGTATTGAGACTCATTAGCATTGGAGTTACAGATAATTTAACTCCTCCAGCAATATATTTTAACGAACTATATACTGTTGCAGATTTAAGGCTATACAGGGCAAAAAACAATGGTCGAAACCAAGTTTGTGCAGTTGACTAATGGTATACACCTCAACTTGAAAATGCACATAAAGGGCTGATAGATAGAAATATATAATTCTATCTATCAGCCCTAAAATTATAGCATAAATATATTTGTGCTTTTCTTGTTTTTCTCACTTAAAGTATTAGCGTTCAGAAGGCATATTGATTCATACGGTTCCAAGGTTAGTTTTACATTTTTATCAAATAGACCTTTTTCCTGATTAAAATAAATTCCTCTTTCAACTTTTATATCAAGTTTTTTATTACTTAAATTACTTAAGACTAAATATTCATTATCATCAATCATAAAATTAATCCTTACTACATCTGAAAATGATACATCCTTAATTATCTTTTCTTTAATAGGAAATATGGATTTATATAGCTTAAGCTCCTCTTCACTATATTCACTAACATTATCTGAGGTAAACACAATCCCACCAAATATCAGATTTATAAGTAACAAGGTATATCTCTGATGCTTAGTCAATTTATTATTTTTTGATCTTAGGATAAAAACATCTGGATCATTTAGAAAAGCATGCCCATTTAAATGTCTTCTTCCAATTGTACTCGAAATAGCATTAATGGTAGACACTCTTTCCCTATAATGAAGCATATTAAGCAATTTATCCTCCCAAGTAAGGGAAATATCGCTACCCACTCTACAACAATCAGTTAGTCCAAAGCAAGCTCCAAGGGGCACTCCACAGCCTAAAATAATTTTATCTCCACATATTTCTCTTATAAACTCCATAGCTTCATACATGATCTGACCTCTTGTTTTATCTTTTCTTGGTATTAAGGCTACTGCATAAAGAAAATCCAGTTTTACCATATCAAAGTCCCATAGCTCTAATACCGTATGAAATACTTCTCTAAGATAATTTCTTACCTCTTCATTGTAAAAATCCAAAACATTAAAAAAATAGCTCCAGCCAGGATTAAAGCCTGCTGTTTGAAGGACCCAATCAGGATGTTCTTTGCAAATGCTTGATTTCTTCTCACATATAAAAGGGGCTAACCAAAGTCCTGCCTTATATCCAGATTTTTTTATCTCCCGCGCTATAAATTCCATACCCCTAGGAAACTTTTTATTTATATGCAGCCAATCCCCTACAAATTCTTGATAGCCATCATCTATTTGAAAGATTTCTATAGGGATGCGCTTTGATTTAAGAGCTTTTAAATTATCTAAAATTATTTCTTCCGAAACTTTAGTATAATAATTATACCAGCTAGTCCATCCAGCACATTGCTTAATTCTTGGTGGGGGTAACTTCATTGCTTCAAAATATTTATTGAAGCAATAATTTTCTTCACCTTCAATAAAGTATAAATCGAAAGCTTCATACTCAGTTTTTATTAGTAGTCCGCTACAATCCTTTATTACTTTTAAACTACTTTCTAGCTTATCAAATTCGAAAATAGTATAACCTGTCCTTTCGGAAAGTGAGCCAATTAATTTAATTTTACTTTCTTCTCTAATATATGTATATGTGAAGCTTTGAAGCTTATTTTTACTATTGGAATAAAAATTATAGTCTCCATAGGGACTCATTATGGGCATTGCAATTCTCTTAAGTTTTGGTATGCTTTCTTTAATATAAAACTCCTTGCTATTTGTCCAGGTTTGATAACCATTGAGAAATACAGGGTTTTCCTTTTTTATTTCCTCATCCATTTCAATGTAAAAAGCTTTGATTTCTACTGGGACCATTGGAATTATTTCCACCTTAAAAACTAAGCCATTACCTAAAACGTATGTATTAAAAATGATCTTTAAATCTTCATTACTAAAATTCTCATCAAAATAAAATTCTCTTCTTTTATTTTTTAAAATATAAACAATAACTCCATTTTTAATTTTCATTACGTTTGTGGCTCCTCTATTACACAATTTAATTTCATTTATATGTAAATTATGTATTCGATATATCTTTTAATAATCCTTCAATTGAACGAATATTTTAAATTAGTTGTAAAAAGGTGTGGGAAATGGTAAAATTTCATGCAATAATAGAATTTTGTGTCTTGAGCACAGTGAAAGGAATGGGAGTTTTATGAAAAATATTTTATTTGCTTCACCCTTATATATTCTAAGGAAAGAATGTACGGAAGATTTATTTGCTGCTTTGTCCAAACTTGGAGATTTGGGCTTTAATGGAATTGAGTTTCTCAGTTTTTTTGGAAAAAGTGGGGAGAGTGTACGTGAAAAGCTGGAGGAACTAGATATGGTTTCTCTTGGGAATCATGTGGGGTATAATGAATTCCTATCTGATATAAAGGGTACCCTTGATTTACATAAAAAAGCTGGTTGCAAGTATATTACGGTTGGCACTATTCCTACAATTGGACTTCCGGGTGGTGAAAAATTTTCTGGAACAATAAAGCAACTAACTAAGTTAGGTCAGACCTGCAAAGAAGAAGGAATAACACTTTTATACCACAACCATGCTGGAGAGCTTACAAAAAAAATACAGGGGAAATATATACTTGAAGTTATACTTGATGAGATTCCAGGCGACTGCCTTGCATTGGAACCGGATTTAGGGTGGATGGCTATAGGTGGAGCTGACCCTTCATTTTTCCTTGAAAAGTATAAAAACCGTTGTCCAGTAATACATCTTAAAGATTTCTATGCTAGCGATATATCAAGAATCGGAAATGTAGGAGATCTTGGGGACAAACGTGGTACAGTGGATAATGGAAATTTCGAATTCCGCCCTCTAGGATACGGTATAGCAAATATTCCTATATATATGGATAAGGTGTTAGCCTGTGATCCTGAATGGATTGTAATTGATCACGATCTTGCATATGATCGAAATAGCTATGAGGACTTAAAGGTGAGTCTATCATATGTAAAACAACTTATTACCCTTATTTGATTATGGAATTATAGCAAATGCCAATATTTGGCGCACAATAAAGGTGGTGTAACAAACTTATAGTTTAGTTACACCACCTTTAACACTTATATTTGGTTCACTTTAAAAGTTCCGACTGCACCGATATTAGGATTAAATACATGTTCTATTCTAGGTAAGGATATCCCTAACGTCTCTTTAAGAACGTCCTCTACGGTTTCTACTGTTATAATAGTCAATTGATTCTTAACTTCTTCAGGCACATCCTTAAGGTCAATTAAATTATCCTTTGGAATTAATATTTTTGTTATTCCAGCTCTTTGAGCTCCCAGAAGCTTTTCCTTAAGTCCTCCTATTGGAAGAACTGCTCCTCTTAAGGTGATTTCTCCTGTCATTGCAAGCTTTGAATCCACCTTTATGCCTGTAACAAGGGAGGCAAGTGCAGTGAATAAGGTAATTCCTGCTGAGGGTCCATCCTTAGGAGTTGATCCTGAGGGAACATGAATATGAAGATCTCTTTCCTTAAAGTTGATGGCATTCAACGGTAACCTTGACTTTAGTAAACTTAAAGAAATCTTTGCAGATTCTTTCATGACATCCCCCAATTGGCCAGTTAAGATAACTTGTCCACTTCCTATCATGTCTGTAGCTTCAATGAAAAGTATCTCTCCACCTACTGATGTCCAAGCTAGTCCTGTTACAACTCCTGGTGGGTTATCCTTTTGGGCCTTATCATGACTTGAAACTTTTCTCCCAAGTAAATCATCTAGCATGTCCACGGTAACTTTAAATGGTAATTTTACCTTGTTGGTTACAATCTTCTCTGAAGTAACTCTTGCAAGAGTAGCCAATTGTTTTTTTAGACCTCTTACTCCAGCTTCCAGAGTATATTCACTAATTATTTTTTCCAGTGCTTCATCTTCAATAACTAACTGATCTTTATTAAGTCCATGCTCTTCAAGTATTGAAGGTATCAAGTGATTTTTACCAATATGAAATTTTTCGTTCATGGTATAGCTTGATATTGGAATTATCTCCATTCTGTCAAGTAACGGTCTAGGAATATTCTCTAAGGAGTTAGCTGTGGCTATAAAAAATACCTCTGACAAGTCATACGGTAAATCTAAATAATGATCTGTAAAGCTATTATTTTGCTCTGGATCTAGAACCTCAAGTAACGCACTGGCTGGATCTCCATTATAACCCGTCATCAACTTGTCCACTTCATCTAACACCATAACTGGATTTATCTCTCCTGCTTTCTTAATGCTTTGAAGAATTCTCCCTGGCATTGCCCCTATATAAGTTCTTCTATGTCCTCTAATTTCAGCTTCATCACGTATGCCGCCTAAACTTAGGCGTATATATTTCCTATCAAGAGCCTCTGCAATACTTTTTCCTAAACTTGTCTTTCCTGTACCAGGGGGTCCAACTAGTAATAAAATAGAGCCTTTTTTATCCTTTTTAAGCTTCATAACTGCTAAGTGTTGTATTATTCTATCCTTCACCTTATCAAGTCCATAATGCTTTTCATCTAATATTCTTCTTGCTTCTCCTAGATTAATATCTTTAGCTTCTTTCTTCTTCCAAGGAAGCTTTACTAACAGATCTAAATAGTTACGTATAATATTATATTCAGCACCATTTTCGCTTTGACCTTCTAACTTTTCTAATTCATATAAGGCAGCATCCTTTATCTCAGTTGGCATTTGAGCCTCTTCAATCTTATTGAAATAATCCTTGTCCTTTTTAGCACCTTCACTTTTTCCTTCATTTAGTTCACTTTGTATAGCTTTTAACTGCTCTCTGAGTAAGGATTGTCTATAATTCTTGTTAGCTTTTTCAGAAAATTTTTCTGCCATCTCAAACTGCAACTTTAAAGCTTCTTTTTGCTTGAGGATATAATCCATAAACTTTAAGCTTCTCTCTTTTAAAGATCGAGTTTCAATCAATTCATATTTTTCTTCCTTTGAAAGTGGCATAAATTGAGTAAGATGACCCATTAATTTATTTAAATCCTTTTGCTCCTCTACAATCAACATGAACTCTTCTGCGCCTTTAAAGTTTTCACTAACCTCACGAGTAACCTTTTTCACATACTCTACCATTTCAGCTTGGCTATCTTTTGTAAGATCAATAATATCCGGAGCAAGCTCGAATTCTACGTGAATAGAACTATTTTCAATACTCAGCGCTATAACCTCTACCCTATCTATTACAATAATTTTTACTTGATATCCTTTTTCTGTTTTCTCTACGCCTTTTACAAGAAAGGAAACTCCAATCTTATAAAAATCTTCTTCTTTTAACTGACTCTGACTAAAGTTTTGCTTCAAAGGTAAAGCTATGCTATATTGGTCCTCCTTAGCTAAATTTTGAAGTTCTACTTCACTAATCTTATTTAGACTTAAGGAATAAGCCATTCCTGGTAATAAAACTATGTCAGCTACAGGAATTACCATTCCCTCTTTATTTTTCTTATCTAAATTCATCATTTTAATCATCCTTTCTTTCAGTAGTATTCATAAGTTGATTTTACCTGTATGCTTATACGAGCAAAACATCCTGTATAATTGAAATCATTTCCTCGAGCAGTACCACCTGTTCAACTTCACCAATCCATTGTCTACTAGCAATAGATTTTATTGGATAAAAGATTATAGCTATCAAACTGTCATTTTTAAAGTTTTTTATTACTCTTTTTTCTTTCATTTCTTCTAACAATATTTTTAAATTATTCATTCCTTTCTTTTCTGAGCATTGGCAAGCTAAAACTGGGCAATTAGAAAATTGATCTACGAAATGAAAAATTTCTTCATTTTCTTGAATGTATGTGTAATATCCTCTAACAAGTATATCAATAATCTGTTGTCCATTCATCTCCTTATTAAGCATACTAAATATATAATCAAAAATTTGTTCTGAATACTCTCGATATATAGCTTGCAACATGACCTCTTTATTCTCATAATATATATAAACAGTAGCTGGGGAAACCCCTGCTTCTTTAGCGATCTTTGAAATAGAAGCACCTTGAAAACCTTGCTGTAGTATTAACTTAATGACTGCTTCTTTTATGCTCTTTTCTTTTTCGTCATCTTTTCTTCTCATTTGATCACCTCTTATACATTCTATAATAAACGAACATTCATTTATTGTCAATTACTAATTTAATGTTTACTATATTTTCTCTTAGGTTTGAATTGCTTAGTTCATCCTAATTTGTTATGATTATATCATCTTAAACTGTAATTATATGAGCTAGGAATGGTGATATTTATGCCTGTTAATATTACAAATGATTGGTTAGAATTACTAAAGAGTCAATTGGAAATGAAATATTATAAGGATTTGCGAACGTTTCTTGTACAGGAATATGGCTCTAGTACCATATATCCAGACAAATATGATATATTTAATGCCCTAAATTATACCGCATATAAGGATGTATTGGTGGTTATATTAGGTCAGGATCCCTACCATGGCCCGAAGCAAGCCCATGGTCTTAGCTTCTCAGTTAAGCCTGGGATTCCTATTCCACCTTCTTTAGCCAATATTTACAAAGAATTAAAAGATGATCTAGGTAACTATATCCCTAACAATGGCTATTTGAAGAAATGGGCTGATGAAGGAGTGCTTCTGCTTAATACTTCCTTAACAGTTAAGGCTGGACAAGCGAATTCTCATAGAAATAAGGGCTGGGAGATATTTACTGATGCTATTATATCTATACTAAATAAAAGAGATAAGCCTATAGTTTTTATACTTTGGGGGAGCAATGCTATCTCTAAAGAGAAACTTATAACTAATAAAAAACATTACATAATCAAATCTCCCCATCCAAGTCCACTTTCATCCTATAGAGGTTTTTTTGGTAGTAAACCCTTCTCAAAGACAAATGATTTTCTACTGTCTATTGGGGAAAAACCTATTGATTGGCAGATTGAAAATTCATGATATAATAAAGCTCAATAAATTAATATATAGCTGGAAAGAGAGATCAAACATGGAAAAATTATATTATGAAGATCCTTACCAAAAAGAGTTTATAGCTGAAATTATAGATGTCCTAGAGAAGGATGGAAAATATCACGTAGAACTGGACAAATCATATTTTTATCCAAATAGTGAGTCCCAAAGCTATGATAGTGGATCTATTAACGATGTTCCTGTTTCATATGTATATGAAGAAAATGAAAAGATCTATCATGTACTTGATATAAAGCCCTTAAGAATTCATAGAGTAAAATGCATTATAGATTTCCATAAGAAATTTGATTATATGCAGCAACATCTTGGTGCTCATATACTCTCCGCTTGTTTTGCTGAATTATTTAATGCAAACACAATTGCAGTGAAAACGGAAAATTCTTATTCATATATTGATATAGACAAAGCTATTGTGGATAAGGAAATTATAAAAGTTGAAGAAATGGCTAATAATATAGTCTTTGAGAATATACCTGTTAAAGTTTTATATCCAACAAATGCTGAGCTTAAAAAAATGAACATTAGAAAAGTTAACTCGGATAGAAATCTTGCTACTCGAATAGTAAAAATTGGTGAACTTGGTGTATTCCCTTGTACCGCACTCCATCCAAATTCAACAATTGAAGTCCAAATTATTAAAGTTTTAAGTTTTCATAAGCAAGGTGATAACTTTAGAGTTGAATTTATATGTGGTGGACGTGCAATCTCAAATTACTTTGCAAAATATGAAACAATAAATGTGATAGCAAAGCTACTTGGCTCTAAGGAAGTTGATATTCTAGGAAAGGTTGAAGGCTTAAGTGGAGAACTTAAAAAAACACGAGCTGAAAATAATTCTCTTAAAGTTGAAGTGGCAGATTATGAAGTGCAGAACTTGTTAGCCGCTTCAGAAATCATAGATAATATAAGAGTTTTTAGAAGGATTTATGAGGATGTTGATATAAAGCATATCAATTTATTGGCTACAAAATTAGTAGCCTTTCCAAAGGTAATAGTGCTACTAGGCATAAAAACTCAAGATAAAACTCAACTTATGTTTATGCAATCAAGGGAGTTAAACAAAATTAGTATGAACTCCCTTTTAAAAGATGCAATAACTTTAATTGATGGTAAAGGCGGCGGTAGTGACTTTTCTGCCCGAGGAGCCGGAAGAAGTAGTAACAATTTAAGTTCCTGTATTGATTACGCCTTTAGCAAAGTTAAAGCTGCACTATCCATGGAACCTAAACATATATAAGATTTCCCCACTAGTATGAATCCCCATTCTTTCGAATCCAGAACGTTCATAAAGTGCCTGTCCTCGGTAATTGGCTAAATGAGTGGTTAAAAGAATCCCTCCTTTAGCTTGGGATAGTGCATATTCTTTTGCTATATTCATTAATTTTCTACCTAAATGTAGTCCTTTATAGTCATCAGCAACAGCAATGCCCAACCATGGCACTTTATTGTCAAGCTCCCACAGAAAAAGGTATCCTACCATACGCCCCTTATCTAAAGCCATAAACCTAATTACATCCTTGTCCTTTCCCTCAAAGAAACCTAACGCATTGTTTTCATTTCCACTTTCCCGATTAAAGAAGGCTCGTGTTTCGCCTCCCATCTGATTAAAGAATTCTTCTACCAATTTTCTATCTTCCATTTGGAAGTTTCTAATCTGCACTGCATTTAAATCCATTATCCTCTTCCTCTTTTCTTTCATGATTTTATGTTAAAATTATACTAGTGCTCATCACTTTATTGATTATACTATTAATATAATACCACAAAAACATATTTGCATTTTCAACCGATTAATTTTTCTTACTATACTTCCTTTGAATACATTGGAGATGGGTTTGGAGCAAGTATTACAAAGCATGACATGTCCTTATCACCAGTATTTGTTAAGCTAAAGACTTCAGTACCTTTACAGTGTATAACATCACCTTGAGTAATCTTAAATATATTACCGTCTACGCCCATTTCCCCTTCCCCTACAAGTACATGAATAATAAGATCGCTTTGTTCATGATTATGAGGTGGGACTCCTTGACCTGGTCTAAAGTTCAGAACGAAATTAAGAACTCGATCTTCATTGAAAATAACCTTCTTGGTAAGTTTTTCATTACTATATACTATTTTTTCTGATATTTTCTCTACTTTCATTACAATTCCTCCTATATTTAAATTAATTATATCGCCTTAGGTTTTATCTTTAATTTATTTTAAGTTTACCAATTTAATTGAATTGTTTCCGTAACTTAAGTTACAACCAAGAACATAATTTAGATAGTAGATATTTTCTAATGATTAGGTAAATACTAATTATTATATTGCATTATTATGAATACAAATGGTAATATGGTTTAGAATATTATAAATATCAGGAGGATTATATATGCAAGGTGAAATGTTTTGTTTTCAATGTGAACAAACTGCATTTGGTAAAGGTTGTACTAAAGTAGGGGTTTGTGGGAAAACACCAGTAATTGCAGCAATGCAGGATTTACTTATATATCAGCTAAAAGGAATAAGTTGTTATGCAACTAAACTTTTAGATAAAGGTGAAAAACTTGATAAGTCATTGGTTTCATTTGTTGAAAATTCATTATTTATGACATTAACTAATGTAAACTTTGATCCTGAGTCTCATATGGATATGCTTAAGAAATCACAAACGATTAAAGAAGAACTCAGAAAAAAAGCTTCAGAAGAAAAGCTAACACGAGAAGAAGCTTTATATAATTTAAGTGATTCTAAAGAACAGATCCTGAAAGATGCTAAAAAAGCAGGTGTTATGTTTGATGAAGATTTAGATGGGGATATTCGTTCCGCTCGCGAGACTATAAAATATGGATTAAAAGGCATTGCAGCTTACGGGCATCAGGCTAGATTTATAAAATATAATAGTGATGAGGTAGATGACTATTATTTTAAAGCTCTAGCAGTGTTGACTGATGATAGTTTAAATCTCCAGGACCTTATCAAGTATGTACTTAAAACTGGAGAGATGAGCGTTAAAGTTATGGAGGTATTAGATAAAGCCAATACTGAAACATATAGCTCTCCATCACCACAAAAGGTTAATGTGAATATTAAAAAAGGACCTTTCATTGTAATTTCCGGTCATGATTTAAGAGATCTTGAAATGCTCCTTGAGCAAACAGAGGGTAAGGGAATAAATGTTTATACCCATGGTGAGATGTTACCTTCTCATGGATATCCTAAGTTAAATAAATACACTCATTTAGTTGGCAACTTTGGAGGGGCATGGCAAAATCAACAAAAGGAATTTGATGGTATACCTGGTTGTATTTTAATGACAACAAACTGCTTAATGAAGCCAAGAGATTCGTATAAAGATAGAATTTTCTCAACAAATGTTGTTGGCTGGGATGGCATAAAACATATATCTAATGATGAAAATGGCTATAAAGACTTCTCTGAAATAATAAATAAAGCTCTAGAATTAGGTGGATTCGAAAAGGATGATGAAGTTAAAGAAATTTTAGTAGGGTTTGGACATAAAGCAACTTTAAGTCACGCTGAAACAATAGTTAATGCAGTTAAAGAAGGAAAAATCAGACACTTCTTCTTAATCGGAGGATGCGACGGTGCAAGAGCAGGAAGAAATTATTATACTGAATTTGCTCAGCTAGTTCCTAAGGATTGTATTATCCTCACTTTAGCTTGTGGGAAATACCGTTTTAACAAATTAGAATTTGGTGAAGTAGCCGGCCTGCCAAGATTACTAGATATTGGTCAATGTAATGATGCATATTCTGCTGTTAAAATAGCACTAGCACTAGCTGATGCATTTAAATGCACCATTAATGATCTACCGTTATCACTTATCATAACCTGGTAT
>Ga0209125_1000619_pt1 | contig 42866 bp, 42 predicted proteins | sample BarGraIncub1131A_FD_184503 | JGI IMG/M metagenome (GOLD analysis project Ga0209125, IMG submission 184503) | Arctic peat soil microbial communities from Barrow, Alaska - Barrow Graham LP Incubations 11-31A (SPAdes) (version 2) | ecosystem: Environmental > Terrestrial > Soil > Wetlands > Peat... | reverse complement strand
TAGAAATGGCAAGATCTACTTATGTGAAAAAAATTGCTATAACTCCCGAAGAAGTTATACCTACTCTGTCTGCAGGTACAAGCTTTGATCATGTAATTGCTATGTCTATTCCTTTTGTAGGTGGTGTGTTATGGGCAACTATGGGATATAAATATGTTTTCATTGTTGCAGCATTCATTGCTCTTATAAACTTATTTTTGTCTTTAAAAATAAAAATAGATTGATATTAAACAAAGAATTTTAATATCAATAAGGTTCTAATAAATTCTTTGTTTTATAAAATTTAAAAAATAATTATAAGATTAAACTTGCTCATTGACTTTTTCTAACAAAATGAAAAAGTCTTCTTCATTTTTACGTTCTAAATAAGTATCTATAAGTGTCTGAGTAGACAATTTACTAAAGCCTTTATATCCATTATCTAGGATGTCAGTTAAAACATTCATAAAATAATCTTTGCTTTTATCTATATCTTTAAGCATCTTATCGGATATATCTTTTATCAATTCTTCTTTTATATTTTCTCGTAACTTTTCAGTGTATTTTCTCATAAAAATTTGTATTTCTTCAGGGTATGCAGAAAAATTTCCTGAAATTATGTCCTTAATTTCCATCATATCCACTCCTTGTGAAGTTATGTTTTGAAACGTATTTCTTTTATATAATATATATTGCTTTAATTTTTAATAAGGGACTCTTTTACTATCACAAGTCCAAGTAATCCTGGTCCAGTGTGAACTCCAGCTACTGGACTAATTTCTCCAAAGGATAATCTAGTAATATTGGGAATTTGAGCAATTGTTGCAGAAAAGCTCTTAGCCTCCTCATAAGCACCACCATGCATAACCCAAACTTTACAAGGAGTACTATTAAGAGTTTCTCTTGCTATATCTACAAGCTTACTTGTAGCTTTCTTTTTTCCCTTCGCCTTTGCATAAGTATAATATTCGCCTTCTTTATTAATTGATATTATTGGTTTTATGTCTAAAATTTCACCTATTGTTCCAGAAACTCTTCCAATTCTACCGCCTTTAGTTAGATATTTAAGCGTATCCACCGCATAGTAAACTGCAATTCTATTTTGTATTTCAGGAAGAGCTTTTACGATTTCTTCAAATCCTTTTCCACCAAGGAGCATTTCACCACATTCCTCAACGATTGCCCCTTCACCTATAGTTAAGGATTTAGAGTCAAAAACGCATGTTTCTATAGAGGGATGATTTTGACTTACCAACCTCAATGTATTATATGTGCCTGATAGCGCTGAAGATATTACTACTGCGATAGCGTGGGTATATCCTTCCGATTCAAGATTCAAATATAATTCCTCCATATCCTTCATTGAAGGTAATGAAGTTGAGGGAATTTCATATTCGAAATTATCATAAACTTCTTTTGGTGTAATAGTTAGCCTATCAATGTACTCCCTATCTTTATATATTATTCTTAGAGGAAGGATCTTTAAATCGTATTTTTCAATCATTTCATTATCAACATCGGAAGTACTATCTGTAATAAGTACTATCTTACTCATTTTCACTTCACCTTTCTGAAACAAAATTTTATTAATCTTATCCTATTAATTATTTAATAGTTCATGTTTTGCAATCATCGCAGCACCAATTATGCCTGCTTTATTCCCTAACTCTGCTAAGACAATTTTGCCAATAGGTAATTCCTCATAATACTTATTCGTAATTACTTCAGCTACAATCATATCCAAAAGATATTGACCTGCCCCGGCAACACCACCACCTAATGCTATTATTTCTGGATCAATGAAATTGATTATATTAAGTATTCCTATTCCTAAGTATTTTACTAAGCGATTAACTGCTAAATTTGCTATTTTATCTCCTTGTTTAGCACAATCAAATATTATTTTTGCATCAATATTATTTACATTTCCTTCTGCCATTTTTATAATTAGAGTACTTTCATTCATTTCCTTAATTAACTTTTTTGTATGATTTATTATAGCAGTAGATGAAGCAAATGTTTCCAAACAACCATTTCTTCCACAATTACAATTATAAAAATTTTCACCCACAACAATGTGACCAAGTTCTGATCCTATACCATTAAATCCACTATATACTTCACCATTTAAAATAATTCCACCACCAATACCCGTTCCTAAGGTAAGCATTACACCACCTTTACAATTCTTCATTGAACCACGCTCATATTCAGCTAGAGCAGCCACAGTAGCATCATTATCTATAAAAATTGGTTTATGAAGTACGTTCTCTAACATCTCCTTTAAATGTACATTTTTCCATCCAAGATTCACACAGAATAGTACATTTCCATTTTTATCGGCTAAACCAGGTATGCCTATACCAATTGCTTTTATTTTATTTAGTTGTAAATTAAATTCCTCTAAGGTGTTTAAAACTAATGTTATCATATCATCTATTATTTTATTAGCTTCCCTCCCTACTCTTGTAGAACATGATTTTTCATGTTTTATGTTTCCATTCTCATCAACAATGCCCACCGCAATATTAGTGCCTCCTAGATCAATACCTATATACATATACTTCTTCCTTTCATAGCATCCGCTACCGTCTTTCATATTTAATAAAAGTCATTTTATTGATATTTTTTTATTCGTTAATTTTTACATACAAATAAATTATACCATATATAATTATTTTTAAATTATCAATTTAAGAAAGATCCAAAGTAATTACTTTGGATCTTTCTTAACAGGCGTATATTTTGAATTGTTTTTCTCATCCGGATTTATATATTCATATTCTCCTACTTCGTTTTTTCTAATTCCTAAAGAAGCCATTTGTTTAGTAGTAGTTTTAAGCTTGTTGCTCATGTAATCACCTCTCTCTATTAATATATTAGCCATACACAAAGTATTTATGCGTTTTTATTGAGTTATGGTCAAATAAATCTGTTTTATTAACAAGTGTAGATTAATAACCTTGCATATTTTAGTTAAATTTCGGTCATTATAATACTTAAAGAGATTTAGTAAAAAATATATGTGAAAGGTAGTGTTTATATGGGATTTTTACGTTGGATAGGTGGAATAGTAATATTATTTTGGGCCTTAGGACTTATATTTAGAATTGGTGGCGGGATGATCCATATCTTACTTATAATAGCTGCAATAGTATTCATTGTGGATATGATTTCAGGTAAAAGAAGAACCTAGAAAATTATTAAATTTTTAGAAAGTAAATTTAAAAGTATGATGTTTTAATAGAAAAACTATAACTGCATAATTTTAATTTAATCATTAAAAACAGAGTGCATAAATACCAGTGTATATGCACTTTGTTATAGTTTAATAAATGATTAATCACATAAATATATATGCCTTTTAAATCTCCCTTTAGACACAGTACACCTGTCATTTATATGAAATCCTACTGAGATAATCTGCTCCTCCATATCCTCAAAGGTAATAATTACCATTCTATCTGCTATTTTACGTGTATTATTTATAATAGACAACTGCTGATCTGGAGTAATTTGAGTAAATATATTATAGGGAAGGTCAACAATGGCTACATTAAATTTCTTTTGAATATCTTTCATGTCTCCAATTGTTATTACATCCTCATATCCAAAATACTTAAGATTTGTTTTGGCATTTTTACCGATGTATGGGTTTATCTCATAACCTCTGATGCTAATTTGCATTGAAATAGCTTCAATTAGAACAGTGCCAATGCCACAACAAGGGTCTACAACACTACAATTCAAATTATTTCCTACGGCTAGGTTAACAAGTGCCCTAGAAACATTTACCTTTAAAGCATTAGAATAAGAAAATGGCTTTTTATTGTGTAATAACCAATCAGAGGTATTGCTCTCACATTCACCAAATATCCACTTATTAGATACTTTAGTTATTCCAAAAACAGTTTCTGGATTTTTCATTTCAGCTTCTCCTAATATATTAAAGCCTACTTCGAATTCAATTCTACGTCCCTCATGAAAGCCCATATCATCATCAGGAGATTTTATATAGGCAACCTTATAATTTATGCTTGTAAGTTTATCTATAATAATTTGATCAACAATTTCCTTCAGTGTATCTCCAGTATACATCATGGAGATACACTTTTTTATAAACGGACTTCTAGATGGATCTACATATGTTTCAGAAAAAAAATGTTTATCATCAGGTTGGTTATTGAAGAGGCATTTCATTTCTAATTTACATAGGCTTTCTTCATCAGTAGAATAATTAGTTGTGTATAAATACTTCTTATCATTTTGTGGGAGTTGAAACATTAAAACACAACCTTTCTAGATAATATTGTTAACTCTTAAAAATTCATCAATTTTTTTTTCGTATTCATCTTTGTTATTCCAATAGGACTCTGCATGGCCTGCATTAGGAACAATATATATATCTTTGAATCCTTTTTTTACTTCATACATTTGTTTACACATAAAAGTAGGTACATAGTCATCCACTTCACCATGAATAAATAGTATTGGAATTTTCAACCTAGGTAGAGTAGTTATAGGAGAGACATCTTTAAACTCCCATCCAACTCGCATTTTGCTAATTTTACTTGCTAATGATACTAGAAGAGATTTTTTTATATTATAATCTTTCTCTAATCTATGCTGAAACAAATCTCGTGCATCAGAGTAACCGCAGTCATCTATACAAAAATAAATTCTAGCGTCTATTGCAATATTTTGAAGGGCTATGCCAGCACCCATAGACTCACCATGCAACCCAACTATTATATCTTTTCCTAATTTATCAAATAGCCAATCCGTGCATTTTTTTAAATCGAATTTTTCATAATAACCAAAAGAGGTATTACATCCACCACTTAGGCCATGATTTCTGTGATCATAAATAAAGACTGAGAATCCTCTATTTAGAAACATATCCATAAATTTAACAGAACCATATAAACTCCAAGTTATTCCATGACATAATATTATGACTTTTTTCGAATTATTATTTGGAAAGAAAAAACCATGTATTTTATATCCGTATGGAGAATCTATATATATTTCTTGTTTTTCCAAATTATTAAATTTATCTATATCTATTTTTCCTTTTTCTACCTCATCGTTGTAGGTATAATTATATTTTTTAACCTTAGGATATATAATCAAACTAGAAAAATGCCACCCTATAATAAAAATAGTAATAATAATTAATATTGTTATTAAAATTAATATTGTTAACATTGTAACATCTCCCTAATAAGCATCAAATAATATAAAATACACAGTGGGTTATAATACTAAGCTCTCATTCTATTCTTTACAACCAATATTATACAAGCAACCCCGCCTAAAATTAATATAGTATAAATCCAAAAATGTAACGTTAAAAATATATTATTAGATTGATAATATATTACAACAGAGCTTAGAGCAGGAACTACTAAAGTACCTCCGCTAAATTGTTTTATAGTTTTTACTCCTGATTTTTCACCATTTACTACAATATTCCACGTTCCGTTCTTTGATAATTTAATAGTTTTATCTTCTCTATTTGCATTAAAAGCTACTACAATGTGAGCCCAGGTATCCATATTTGCGTTATAGTTCATTTCATATGCTACAACATTTTCAGGTACCGTTAAGAATTTCAAATTTTTCTTAATCATATCAGCTGATGTCATTCTAAATGCAGGATGTTCTTTTCTTAACTCTATTAAACCTTTGAAATAAGCAACAGTTTCAATATTTTGAGATTCACTTGTCCAATTGAGTTTATTTACACTATCACCAGACTTATAAGAGTTATTATCACCAGCTTTTGTTCTCAAAAATTCTTGACCTGCTTGCAAGAATGGAATACCTTGTGAAGTAAGAATCAGAGAATCAGCCATTTTGTGCATTTTTAATCTTACACTATTATTATCCTTTGGGTTTGTTAGAAGAAGTTTATCCCATAATGTATAATCATCGTGGGCCTCAACATAATTAATAAATTGTACCGGATCTATATTTCCCCAAGTTTTTATGGTACTTGAGTAATCTATTCCTCCAACTACTCCTTCTTTAATAACCGTCTCTTCATCAGATTTACCGCTAACAAATCCATTCTCTTTAGGCTCAAATATACTTCCTCTTATTCCATCTCGTATTGCATTATTGAAATGGGCTATTTCAGGCATTTTACTTGCATTTATCTTTGTTGCTTTTATATCCTTAGAAAGTGTATTACCAAGATCTGAACTTTCACCTATAATTAGAATTGAAGGATCTATACTACTTAACTTTTTTCTGATTTCATTCATAGTATTTACATCGAGAAGGCCCATATAGTTGAACCTAAATCCATCTAAATTATATTCTTTTGCCCAATAAACAACTGAATCCACAATAAATTTACGTGCCATAGCATTTTGTGAAATAATGGTATTTCCAGAACCGTTTGAATTGGCACCTAGCTTGCTTGCGTTATAATAATAACCAGGTACTAATTTATTTAAATTAGAATCATAGCTACTATTCACAGGACTATAATCTACATCCATTGTTACTCTAAGTCCATTATCATGAAATGATTGTACTGCTTGCTTTAATTCTTTAACTCTCACGATTGGGTTGTATGGATCTGTTGAATAACTTCCTTCAGGAGAATTGTAGTTTTTAGGATTGTACCCCCAGTCGTATTGTGGTTTATTAGATGTCTCGTCCAAATTTGCATAATCAAATATTGGCATGAGATCAACATGAGTTACCCCTAAGGCTTTTATATAATCTATCCCTGACGGTTTTCCATCAATTCCCTTTGTTCCCGTTTCGGTAAATGCTAAAAATTTCCCTTTGTTCTCTATACCACTATTTTTATCTATAGAAAAATCTCTAACATGTAGTTCGTACATAATTGCATCGTTTAGATTTTCAAATTTAGGTTTTTCATTTGGCTTCCATCTTTGGGGGGTTGTTTCATCTAAGTCAATTACTGCACCCTTGTCTCCGTTTGCTGCAACAGAACGAGCATAAGGATCAACTGCCTCGTTCCAAATTCCGCCAATATTAACCTTGTAAATATAAAAGATTCCGTTTTGATCGCCTTTTAAGTCAAAAGTCCATGTACCATTTTCACTTTTGTTCATACTATATTCATTACCACTTTTATCATTCCATTTTGTATATGTTACAAGCCTTACCTCAGTAGCAGTTGGTGCCCATACCTTAAAATTTGTTTTACTTGTAGAATAGGTATTACCTAAGTCATTTCCTTCGTAATAGTACATTTTCTCAAAACTAGAACTACTCATTACATCCCCAAGAGTTACTTTCTGTTCCGTGAAACCTTTCTTCGATACAGTAATCATTTGACTTGGCTGAACATTCTCACTAAGCTCTATTTTTGCAGAAGCTGTAGTACCCGTCTCTACTTCATTATTTGTAATTTTTTTTATTTGTACGACCTTACCATCTGCCTTAACTATAACATCGTCCTTATCGTCTGAAATAAATGGAACAGACAAGTTTGTTTCTATGTATATGCTATTTAGGTCATCTAATTTTGCAACGGTAAATTTACCCGGGTTATCTAAATTATTTCCAGTTGATACTACCAATTTAGTAGAATTTGCTTCAGTCGCAGAATTATATATTTTAGAGTCACCCTCGTTAACCCAAACTTCTCCAACATTATTATTAAACTTTTCAATAAATCTATATTTTTCAGTGTCCTGTACCCCGTCATTTCCACTGACTACAAATCCTACTCTGTTAAACCCACCATCTAATTCAACTTCACATATCTCACCAAATGAATCTTTACCAGTGAAATCATATTTAGTTCCACCTTTTTTGTCAGTCCACAACAACATATTCAACTTTAAATTGCTGCTATGTTTTTTAGCATAATGTATGATTACCTTTATCTTTCCAGTTTGAGCAAAGGTAATCACGTTTGACAATAGAAAAATTAATCCTGTCATTACTAAAATTGTCGTAAGAAAAATGATCAATGTATTTCTTTTGTTTCTCCCTATTGCAAAATCCATAAATCTCTCCTCTAAAATAAAATTATTAGGACCACTATTTAATATTTAAACATTTTTTGCCTCAATACATTATATAATTTACGATAGATATATACAAGGAAATTATTATTCTAGAGACAAAAATTGTTAAAAGTACATTTAGGAAATAAAAAAACTGAACACTTTATTTTAAGTGTTCAGTTTTTATTGGTTATATTTATAACATCCTAATTTAAATAAGATGGTATATTTTATTAATAATATCTACTCTAGAACTACCTAATATATTAGAAATTTTTAATAATATATTACCATCATTATAAATTCTATCCTCGTTAGAATTAATTAAAATTATTATTTTTTCCTTTAGTTTATCATATGTTATAACATCATCTAAATAAGAATCTATTAGATCTTTTAAACACATTGCTAATTTTTTTGGATCCTTATATATTTTTCTCATATTTTACTCCTTATTATTCATTTTAAGTTTAGTTGCCACCGATCCTTGTACTGAAATACCATGGATGCAACTTCATTTGATACTAAACATGTATTTTACTGATTTATAATGACATGCAACCACAAAAGACTTTCCTCACTTGGTATTTATGATATTAGATTACGTAAGTTCTATCTAAACTCGTCTAGAATTATATCACACCTTTTTTGTTATTCTTAGACTATTATTAATAATAATTTAAAATATAAAAATATAAAAATATAAATTGAAATTTATTACCTTATTTGACCCTTGTTAAAGCATAGCACGTCTCAACATATAGTATTATTCTATTATACTAATGTTAAGTCACGTTAATTATATTAATTCAATATTGTACATTGTTAAGTAATATCATATAATTAGGCTTGTACGGTTTGAAGTATATTAATTTCGAGTTTATTTTTGTAATCGTATTACCAGACATAAATTTATTCATTAAAGGAGGAACAATATGTTTAATTTTAAACCTAAAGACCATGTATTTTTTGAACTTTTCTCAAAAGGGGCTGAAATATTCAATAATTCCGCAAAAGAGTTGAAATTGTTAATGACCGAACTTGATAACCCTAAGGTAAGGTTAGATAAGCTAGTAACCCTTGAGCATGAGGGGGACATAGTAACTCATGAGTTAATTGAATATACTAAAAAAATGTTTATAACTCCATTAGATAGGGAAGATATATTTAATATAACTAAGGGAATAGACAATATTACTGATAGTATTGAATCAACAGCTCATTTGTTCTACATGTATAATGTGACTTCTGCCACACCAGAAGCTATCCAACTTGTTGACAAACTTGTGGAAGTTACGTCGGATCTTGTTAAAGTAATTTTAGAATTAAAATCTCTTCGTAAAAGTACTTTATTAGTAAATAAAATTATAGATATAAATACATTAGAAAATGAAGCTGATTTGATCTATAGAAAAGCTATGAGAAAACTTTTTGAAGGTCCAGAAGATCAGTTATTTATTATGAAATGGAAAGACTTATACCATTATTTAGAAGATAGTATTGATTCATGTGAAACACTTGCAAATGAAATCCGAGGGGTAGGTATGAAATATGCTTAGTTCTACAATTATAGCTTTTGTTATAATATTAGCTCTCGGATTTGATTTTATAAATGGATTTCATGATACAGCTAATTCCATCGCTACATCAATTGGTACTAAAGTACTTACACCTATGCAAGCATTAGGAATGGCTGCGGTGCTGAATTTTATTGGTGCAATGTTTCATACAGAAGTTGCAAAAACTATAGGTACAGGAATAATTAACGCAGGAATAGCTACTCCTCAAATAGTAGCTATGGCTTTAGTAGGTGCTATTATATGGAACCTACTAACTTGGTATTTCGCTATTCCTAGTTCTTCTTCGCATGCACTTATTGGTGCACTTTTAGGTGCGTCCATAACTGCACATAGGCTTGATTTTTCTGTTGTTAATTGGGGTGGTTTTTTTGATAAAGTAATAATCCCACTTATATCTTCACCTATAATTGGACTTATATTTGGATTTTTATTTATGTTTTTACTTACATGGTTATTTCACAAAGCAACACATAAGAAAGTTAATGGATTATTCAAAAAATTACAAATTTGTTCTGCGGCTCTAATGGCCTATAGTCACGGTTCTAATGATGCTCAAAAATCTATGGGTGTTATAACTATGGCACTAATTTCAGGAGGTTTTTTGGATGCAAAAAACTTTGCTATACCATTGTGGGTGAAAATTGCATGTGCATTAGCAATGGCATTAGGTACAATGACAGGTGGATGGAAAATAATAAAAACTATGGGTGTTAATATGATAAAATTAGAACCAATAGATGGCTTCGCTGCTGAAACTGCCGCTGCTCTTACTATTCAAGCCGCCACAGCATTAGGTGCACCAGTAAGTACAACTCACGTAATAACTAGTTCGATAATGGGAGTTGGATCTTGTAAAAGGCTTTCAGCCGTTAGATGGAGCCTTGCTAGGACTATATTGGTGGCATGGGTTTTAACTATTCCATGTAGTGCCCTTATATCCTCACTAATAACACTTATATTTTATCACTAATACATAAAACTTACTTATATTCATTCTTTAAATAATACTAAAACACTGCTGAGGGTATCAAAAAAATATAGTAATGTAATATTTATTACTAAGTTTCTTTGGTAATGAACTACATCCTTAGCAGTGCCAAGTTTTGAACTACAGTCTTTACTCCATTTCATTTATTAACAAAATAGTTATTATTCAGCCATTTCTAAGGATATTTTCATCATATTTGTGAAGGCCCCTTGTCTTTCCTCAGATGTAGTTAGTTCTTGAGTAACTAGATTATCTGATACAGTCAATAAACAAGCAGCTTTTTTTCCTAATACATTCGCATTATGGAATAAAGCAAAGGATTCCATTTCTACTGAAGTACAACCGTGATTTTTATAAATGTCTTTATACTCATCGAAACTTTTTCTATAAAATACGTCTGAAGAATGGACTCTATGTTTATGAACTTTGATGTTTAGTTCTTGTGCAATTTTTTCTAATTTATTATTTAACACAGATGATGCCGCAATAGTATCATATTCGTATCCACTTTGTACTTTAGCATATGTAGATTCACTCCAAGCCTCAGTGCACAATATTACGTCATATAAGTTTAATTCAGAAGTGTACGCGCCACATGAACCAATTCGTATAATATTTTCTACACCATAGAAATTATATAATTCATATGAATAGATGCCGATACTAGGCATACCCATTCCACTTGCCATTACAGAAATCCTACGTCCTTTATATGTACCTGTGTATCCAAAAATATTCCGTACATTATTAAATTTGTGCACATTTTTTAAAAAAGTCTCTGCAATAAATTGTGCACGTAATGGATCCCCTGGCATCAAAACAGTTTTTGCAATAATTCCTTCTTCTCTTACTTCAATATGTGCGGTTGGTATCATATTAAAACCCCCTTATATATTTTTAAGTAGATATAATTATTATTATTTAATATTATAATGATTATACCAAAATAACGTCGCAAAAAAAATAATATTTTATTTTTCGTTTGATTTAATTTATATTTATTTTAATTATCTCATCATTTTGCTGCATAAATTTATAGTTTAATATAGGTTTACATTTTTGAGTATATTTACATAGTTTTTATTATGTAAACTAATATAACAAGCTACTATTTATATATATGGTATAAATTTGTAAATTGGAACTATACTAATTTAATAACACTTCTATGCTATAATTTATATGTCTTTTTTTAAATTAATTACCTAAACCTAAATTAGATATAGATTGGAGATATGATTTTAATGAGAAACGAAGAAAATATTACAAGGTTTATACCAGGAGTAGAAGATATTTCGCCTAAAACAAATAAGGACATCTATTTTTTATTTTTTAATGATGAATTATTAGTTAAATGTAAAGACAGTAGATCAATTATACCTACTGTTATAGATCTAGAAGATTTGGAGTTAATTAATGTTCAATATATTGGTTCTATAGATAATTTAAAATGTTTTTGTGGAGAAATACCAAAAGATGCTATTATTCCACAAGGTCTTTATTTAAGCACCCTTAAATCTTTAACTCACAAGTTATCAGAAGACATGTTTTGGATTGGAGGCCGTGCTATACAAATAGTAAACTGGAATAATGAAAATAAATATTGTGGAAGATGCGGTACTTTGACACAAAATTTTGATGGAGAAAGATCTAAAAAATGTCCCAAATGTGGACTTTCAAATTATCCTAGGATTTGCCCAGCCATAATTGTAGCTGTAGTAAAGGAATGTAAATTGCTTCTTGCACATAATAACCAATTCCCTAAGGATTTATATAGTGTAGTTTCTGGTTTTTTAGAAGTTGGGGAGACTTTTGAGGATTGTGTTGTTCGCGAAGTTCGTGAAGAAACGGGAATTCTTGTTAAAAACATAGAATATTTTGGAAATCAACCTTGGCCTTTCCCTAATTCTCTAATGATAGGATTTACAGCAGAATATGCCAGTGGAGAAATAAAAGTGGACGGAAAGGAAATTGGGAGTGCTGGCTGGTATAGTTCTACAGAAATGCCTTTAGCCCCTGATAGTATAAGTCTAGCTAAAGAATTAATTGATTGGTTTACAAAAAATCATTGAATAAATATGTATTGATAAAATAAATAGAAGTTAGAATTCTTAATTCACAACGAATTAGATTCTAACTTCTATTTTTATAATTTTATTCCATAATTTTGTGTTATAATTTCAATATAAAATAACATCGAAAAGAGGTCTAATTATGAATAAAAAAGAATTGGCAGATATAAGAAAAGAGTTTAAATTAGATAGTGGTATGTTGAAAATTCAGGAAATTTATAGTGTTTATCTAAAAAAAGATAATGTTCAAATTGATTATGAGCCAATTATCTATTCAGAGTTTAATTATTTTGATAGAATGGATATGGATAAAAAAGAGTTATTTCTAGGCAATTTTAAGAAAGTACTTACTGGTGCTCTTGATACGAAAATTTTTGAATTAGACTTTCAAAATATAGAAGAAGAAAAAGAAGAAGAATACGCCCAAAAAATTTTAACCCTTGCTCTAAAAGCAAATACTAAATATGATATTGAAGACCAAATTAATATACTTATTAAAAAGATTTCAGCTAACTATAAATACGAAACTGATGTAGTTGTTACCTTTATAAAAGCTGAATACTGGTTAGGCTCAAGTCATAAAAATGCAACTTCAAACGAGAGCATTGATGATGCAGTGCAATCCTTTAATTTTATTTTATCAAGTATAAATAAAATAGATGCTCCAAAGAGGACGCTGAAATTTGATTATACTGATAAAGAATTTAAAGCCAATTCGGCCTTAGATTCAGTTATTAATCTTAATGCTCCCTTAGAGGGTTTCATGTTTCCAAGTCTTTCTGGTGGGTATTCTGATTATAATAAACTTTTATATTATGCATCAAAACCTAAGGAACTAAACACGTCTTTTATTGAGAATGTGCTTAACTGTGGATTCAAATTTACTGCTGAAGACGAGAAAAATTGCTTCGGCGATATCTTAAAATCAATTATTGGAGATAAAATAAAGCCCGAACTTATGCAGGATATTTATGCAAATATCCATGAATTAGCTGAGCAATCTGAAGACGGAGAAACTCCTATTCTTGGATTAACTGATGTTAAAAACATTCTTAATAATTGTGGTGCAGAGATTGTGTGTGATATAGAAACTGCTTTTGAAGAAACTTGCGGTAGCAAGTATGATTTTAAAATAAATAACATTGTACCTGAATTTAATTCTAAATCCATAAAAATTACTAGTGAAATTGCAAATATTTCTTTAACTCCTAAAGACTTAAATTCTGTTAAGCAGGTGCTAAATAAGGATGGTCGAAGATGTCTTCTTATTGAAATTGAGGATGATATTGTAATAGAAGGATTTAAATTAGAAACTGAGGAATTTTAGAATCTAGCTAACATAAAATTAGTACCCTATTAAACATTCATATTAATGAGAACATTAGTGTTTGTTCTCATTAATATCCTCATTTTATTCTATATTTATTTTTAGGCCTACCCACCTTACCGTACTCCATTTCAACCACAAGCTTTTTCACTTTCTCTAAATAATCTAAATATCTTCTGGCAGTTATTCTAGATACCCCAATATTTTTTGCAATCTGCTCTGATGTAAATGAATTATCCTTCATATCTGATATACCTACTACAACCTTTTCATATGTATATTGATTAAATCCCTTAATATCACCAATATTCTCATCATATTCTATCACGTGTTTCTTCTCTTTTATGGTGTATTTATCTATAATTTCTTGTTCCATACTATAAACGTTTTCAAAGCTACTCTTTCTGCTTTTAAATTGTATCAGCGCTTCCTTAAATCTACTAAACATAAATGGTTTAACTAAATAATCTACTGCACCATATCGAAAGGCTTCTTCTACAGTTTCTGTGTTCCTATCTGCAGTAATTAATATAGCATCACATTTTATGTTTTTTACCCGTATCCACTTCAATAAATCTATTCCTTTACCCTGGGGGAAAAAGACATCTAACAATATTAAGTCAGGTTTTCCATTTAATATAACGTCTTTTGCCTTTTCAATTGAGTTTACACTATCATATAGCGTAAAACCATCTATTTTTTTTAAAAATTTCTCATTAATTTCTCTTACCATTGGGTCATCTTCAACAATAATAGTCTTAATCATTCGCTCTACCCCTTTTCATCGGTATATATATGTCCCATATAGTACCATTATCTTGTAGAATATTTATATCTCCACCAGAATAATCTATTATTTTTTTTACTATACTTAGTCCAAAACCTCTATTGTAAGCTTTAGTTGAAAATCCACGATTGAAAATCTTATCTTTTATATCATCACTTATTCCAGGTCCATTATCCCGAATTTTAATTCTAAGTGATTCATTATTAGAGTTTAATCTTACAAAAATTTTACCATTTTCAAATTTTACTAATTCTTCAATAGAATTTTCTAATAAATTTCCAATAACAGAACAAAGTTCATCTTCTGTTATGTTTTTTGGGATTTTATCTATATAAGAATTTGTATCTATCTCTAAAGAAATTTTTGCTTCTGTTGCTTGATTATATTTGGCAAGTAACAAACCCGCTATGTGGGTATTTTTAATTTTTTTGCTAAGTATATCAGAAACTTCTCCTCGAAGTCTCGCAATATGGGAAATATATTCAATAGCTTCATCATATTCTTCTAATTGTATAAGTCCTGAAATAGTGTGAAGTTTATTCATAAACTCGTGATTTTGTGATCTTAAAGCACAAGTCATTTTTTTAATTCCAGTTAATTCTTCTGCCATATTCTTAACTTCTGTTAAGTCCTGAAAACTGGATACAACCCCTATAATTTCTTCTTTATAATTCTTTAATAAGGTATGGCTACACACAAGAGTTTTATCTTGATATATTTTTATTTCTTGGTTATACACGGCTCTCTGATTCCTCAATACTTCCATCATTTCATGTGTATAATTCAAATTTAAATCAGAAACATTTCTCCCTTTGTCCATATCTTCTAGTTTCAAAATATTCTTTGCTATTTTATTGAAAAGTATTATTGTTCCTTCTTTATCAATAGCTAGAATTCCATTTTTTAAGTTCTGTAAAATTAAATCTCTTTGACCTAATAGAAGTGCAATTTCTTTTGGCTCGAGTCCAAATATACTTTTCTTTATTACATTTGCTAAAATAGCTGCACCTATTATCCCCATTAGAAGTCCACCTACTAGTGCTATCTTTAAATAAAATAATTGAATATTAAGTTCAGCGTATACGGTATCTGTTAATAGACCCACCAATACTGCTCCAACTTGCTTTCCATTATAATATATAGGTACAAATGCTCTTATTGCAGAAATTAACACATTCCTATCCTTAGCCACATAAGATTCTCCCTTTGTAAGCACTCGTTTTTCTCCACCATCTTTATATTTTTTACCTAGTGAGTTCCCATTGGGGTAAGAATATTTTATTCCCTTCATATCCATAACAATAATATACTGAAATCTAGTTTTTTCTCTAAAGCTTTCTATAGTTTCCTCAACAGTTTTATAATTTTTTGATGTTGCTAATGTTTTTTGAATTATATCTATTGAGGCAATAGTAACAGCTAAATCCATAGCGTTATTTCCCATTTGAGTTTCCACAGAATTTTGAACTTGATAATAAGTAACAATTCCTATACCACCAATTACAATAAATATTATAATACTTATAAAGATAGTTAATCTATACTGTAGTTTCAATAACACCTCACCTCATATTTTACTTTATTTTTGCTTTATCTAACCCATTCTTAATAGCTTTTATAAGCCCATTACTAGTATATGTAGCTCCTGACACAACCTCAACCTCAGGACTATTGGCTTTAATGACTCTCGCTGGAATTCTTTTATAAACTGCATCAGCAATAACTGGGGTTTCTTGTTGCTCCAATATCTTAATCTCTTTTATTTCATATTGATCTGTTACTATTTGCACCTTTATAGGTCCAATATGCCCTTCAGCATTACCTTCATATATTCCTTTTTTATAAATTTTCTCTCTCGAACCACATGCCATTAGTCCCATTGCTAAAACTATTGCTAAACTTAAAACTAATAATTTTTTCAATTGAGTCTCCCCCTTCATATTACCCTTGGCTATGTGTTAATATATAGATACTATGATTATATCATTTTTGAACTTTTATAACAATTTCAGTATATCATTACTACCACATTATAAATTTTATAAGTTATTGTAGTAATATTGAAGTGGATCCTTTATATACTTATAATTAATTTTCACTTTCTCCAGGGACAAAGTATCTCTTCTAAAACATCAATTAAAATAAATAAAAATAGGCCAATAAGACTTAGTATTAAAATACCTGAATACATTTGAATATAGTTAATCCTCATCCACGAATCCATAATGAAATAACCCATACCATATTCAGTACCAAAATTTTCAGTAAAAAATAAAACTGAGATTGCTGTACCTATGCTAATTCTAAGTGATGTTAATATTGCTTTAATAATACCTGGTAAAACAATTTCTTTTATTATTTGAAAATGTGTTGCTCCTAAGGAATACATAGTATAAAAAACATCCTCAGGAATATTTTTTACTTCATCTTTTATATTGACTACAACTGGGAAAAATGTAATTAAGAAAATCATAACTACTTTTGTGGAATCTCCCAACCCAAAAATAAGCATTACTATAGGAAGTAACGCAATCTTAGGTATTGGATAATTAAAATATATAATTGGTGAAAGAATTGAATCAACCTTTTTAAAATATCCCATTAAAATTCCCACAGGAATACCTATTGATAAGGTAAATAGTAGCCCTACTATTATCCTAATTAAACTGTAAACAACATGGATTGCGATGTCTTTATGAAAAGTTCTAACAATATTTATTATTATTGCATATGGTTGTGGAAATAAGGGTTTATTAATAATCATCACTGCTATTTGCCATAAACCGAAAATAATAATAAATGCGATAATAAAGTTAACTATTTTATATTCTTTAAGTCTCATTTCTAGGAGTCCCCTTTGAGAGTTTTTCTAAGTTTACTATTAATTTGTATGTACTCTATTTCCATTTCCATATTTACGCGTCCAAACAAAGGATTGCTTATAACTTCAACTATTTTACCAGGAGACGATGAAATTACAGCAATATTTTTTGATAAATATATTGCTTCCTTAATGTCATGGGTTACAATTATGGTGGTAACCTTATGTTCCTCCCAAACTTCTAAAAATAATTTTTGAACATTCTCCCTAGTCATTGCATCCAATGCAGAAAAAGATTCATCCATTAAAAGTAGATTTGGTTTTAATAATAAAGCTCTAGCCATTGAGACTCTTTGCATTTGTCCCCCACTCAGCTCCCCTGGGTACCTCTTAACAAAATCTTTAAGCTTTAACTCCTTTAATATTTTCTCATAAAAGTTTAAATCTATATTTCCCTTGCCATCTTTAATTTTAGTTGAGAGAAATATGTTTTCTTCTACGGTTTTCCATTTGATTAGTCCGTAATTTTGAGGTATTAACCCAATTCTATGTATTTTGGGATTTACTGTTTTTCCGTCTATTAAAACTTTACCTTCATAGTCTACAATAATTCCTGCTAAAACTTTAAGTAAAGTTGATTTTCCTCCTCCTGAGGGTCCAATTATTGCACATATGTCCCCTTTTTTCACAGTTAAATTTGCATTATCTATTACCTTTACATGTTTGTCCACATTTTTATAATAAACATCTAAATTTTTTATTTCAATCATTTATTAATCACTCCACTCATAATATAAATAACTTATCAATTCTTATATAAAATGTCTAATACAGTAAAAATAAATATTAAAACACTTACAACCTGATTTATGTGATAAGAAGCAAATTTCATCTTCTTTTCATTTGATGGTGATACAATATAATGTTCTAAAGTTAACAAAATAGCGCTTATAAAAATTCCAATTAAATATATTAATCCTCTATGCATTATAAAATATAAACTAATTAGAAGTAGGATCATTATAAAGTGAAATAAGCTTGAAATGTATAAAGCTCCCTTTAACCCAAATTTAGCGGGGATGGAATATAAACCTATTCTTCTATCGAAGTCAATGTCCTGAGTTGCATAAATTATATCAAAACCTGCCACCCACAAGGTAACTACAGCACCTAAAATAATTGGTGTTAAAGCGAATTTTCCTGTTACTGCAATCCATGCTCCTACAGGAGCCCCACCGCATGTTATACCTAAAATAATGTGACAAATCCATGTGAATCTTTTAGTATAGGAGTATATTATAAACAGAAAAAGGGCAACTGGTGATAATATGAAACATAGAAGGTTCAAATTATACGAAGCTAAAACAAATATAAAAAAACACAGTATAACTATTCCCCATACTTCGTTATCCTTTACTAAACCTTTTGGTAAATGTCTGTTTGATGTTCTTGGGTTCTTTTTATCAATATCTTTATCTACAATTCTATTGAGAGCATTTGCCCCGTTCCTAGCTCCAACTAAAGCAATCAATATCCAAAATATAGTTATGCTATTTGGCAACCCATTAGATGCCCAAATCATTGCTATTAAAGCAAATGGAAGCGAGAAAAGAGTATGTGAAAACATAACCAACTCCCCATAACTTTTAAGTTTTTTTAATACCATATTGGTTCCACCTCTTATCTACCATTTCTTTAATTTCTTTTGACATTTCTATATCATCTGGCCAAGGCCTTGAATGCCCTTCTGACGGCCATTTTTTTGTAGCATCTATTCCTAGTCTAGATCCATAATAAGGAGTATTTGATGCATGGTCTAGTGCATCTAAAGGTCCTTCTGAAATTACTAGATCTCTACTTGGATCTATATTATTAAATACTTTCCATGCAACAGTTGATATATCCTGAGGATCTATATTTTCATCTACAACTATAATCATTTTTGTATACATCATTTGCCCAAGTCCCCATAGTGCATTCATAATTTTATTAGCATGCTTTGGGTAAGTTTTCTTAATTGAAACAATTACGCAATTATGGAATACTCCCTCTAGAGGGAAATTCATATCCACTATTTCAGGACATTGAACTTTTATTAAAGGTAAAAATATTCGCTCTGAAGCTTTTCCAAGGTAACAATCTTCCATAGGAGGTTTGCCTACAATGGTTGTAGGATATACCGGATTCTTTTTTCTTGTAATCTTCTCAATATGAAACACGGGGTACATATCTTCAAGAGAATAATATCCTGTATGATCTCCGAAGGGGCCTTCTAATCTTTTTTCATCTAAGTCAACGTACCCTTCGAGGATAAATTCAGCATTAGCTGGAACGAAAATGTCATTAGTAACGCATTTAACAATTTCTAATGGCGCTTTTCTAAGAAAGCCTGCAAAAATCATTTCATCTATCATTTTGGGTAGTGGTGCAGTCGCCGCATATATCGTGGCTGGATCACATCCTATTGCCACAGATACAGGCATTCTTATTCCAATCTTCCTATATTTTTCATATATTTCTTTGCCGTCTTTATGAAGATGCCAATGCATACCAGTAGTATTTTTATCATATACTTGAAGTCTGTACATTCCAACATTCTGCTGATTGGTTTCAGGATCTTTTGTTATTACTAAGGGAAGTGTTATGTAACGACCCCCATCTTTGGGCCAGCATTTTAAAATTGGGAGTTTACTTAAATCTGGTTCCTCTATTACCTCTTGACAAGCTGCATTTTTCACTTTTTTAGGAAACACTTTTGCAAGTCTTGCAAGTTTTGGAATAGATTTTACCTTGTTCATTAATGTTATGTAATTAGTAACATCCATAAAATCCGTTATAGTTTCCGCAATTTCATCAAGATTTTCTACTTCTAATCCATAGTTAATTCGCTCATAGGTTCCTAGTGAATTAATTAACAATGGATAATCAGAATTTTTAACATTCTTAAAAAGCAGGGCATTACCATTTTTTTTTGAAACTCTATCAGCTATTTCTGTAATTTCAAGATCACTATCTACTTCTATTTCAATTTCATCTAAAAGTTTTTTTTCTCTCAAATGATTTATAAAATCCTGTAAATCTTTATAAGCCATAAAATCATTCCTTTCTAGAATTAACTAAAATTTACGCTTTAGCAATTTTGGGGTTATATCTTTAATTATATCTTTGCTTTCGCAGTTAGGTAACCTTTCTATATAATCAAAGGCTTTTTTTGTGTACTTATCTGCTAAGTTTTGAGCTTTATCTATACCTTTGTATTTATTAACTAATACAATAATATTATAAACATCGGAATCGTTCAATGAAGAGTTATCTAAAATAGTGGAAATTTTGTTTTCAGTATCAGTTTCCATAGCATATATTAAAGGCAGTGTATAATAGCCTTTAATTAGATCACTTTGTGCATTTTTTCCAAGTTTCTTTGCATCCCCATTGTAATCCAATAAATCGTCAATGATTTGAAAAGCCATTCCAATATAATAGCCAACCCGGCCGAGTAGTTTAGAGGTTTTCTCACTACAATTAGATTCCTTGCTTCCTGCATAAAAGCTAATAGCAAATAAAGCTGCAGTTTTTCCCGATATAATCTTTATATACTTTTTAAGGCTCGTATTTCTTAAGTACCTAATATTATATTGTCTTATTTCACCCATACATATCTTAGATATAGCTATTGAAATATCCCTTAAAATATCTTTTGAATAACCCACTTCAGATAACATTATAAAACATTGACAAAATAAAAAATCACCTATATACACCGCATATTCTTTGCTGTATTTATGTTGTATAGTTTCTGTTCCACGTCTCAGTTTAGATTCATCAACAATATCGTCATGGACCAATGTAGCCATATGCATCATTTCAATGGCAGCTGCTAGATTATGCATCCTTTTGTAGTCATACTCTCCAAATTTTGCTGCTAATAATAAAAATGCGGGTCTTAACATCTTTCCACCTGCATTAACCAATGGAGATATAGCTTCATCAAACTCTTTTTCACTGGACTTTACATTTTCTTTAATTATTTTCTTTACATTTTCTAATTCTTCAGCAAAATCAGGGTAATTTTTCCATAACATACTCATTTTATCACCTATGTCCAATTATTTTTATAAGATTGCTCTTCTTAATTAATATTAATAATAATTATTTATTATTAATATTTCACTATAAAACCAAATGTCCTTTTAATTATTTTTAAAAGGACATTTGGTTAAAAATTCAATTTTTATTAAATTGCTATAGTTCTATTTTATTAATCTACATATAAATAAGATTTTTTTACAAAACCTACTCTTTTCCAATATTTTTTCAAAATCGGTAATACATAGTAATCTAACCCGAAAGTACTACCAGATCCACCAATAAGCGCAATTCCTGCAGCTAAGTACCATAACATCTCAGCAGGAGCCATTCCAGAAGTCCAAATCATCATACCCATAGCAATTGACATAAGTGAAGCTAATGCAGTAAATAATCCAACTATTAATAGAAGTCCAACCAATATTTCTGCAATTACCATACTTGTTTGAAAAACTGTAGCTAAAGTTGTATATCCACCGTTTCCTGTATAAAAGAAAGTATCCATAGACCATTTAACTATTTTTTCTATGAAATCTGGCACTGGTAATCCCACCACCGTTGCCACTACTGCAGTCTTTGCTCCAGCAAGGGCTGTTGCTGCTGTTGCTCCATCAACTACTGGAGCTGGTATTAAGAAGATTTTTGTAGGATCTGCTAGAATACTAGGTAATTTAGTAAGCCCTTCTGATAACCACTTGTAACCAACGAACATTCTTAGTGGTACTAACCAAAAGTTTGGAGATGACTTTGAAAAATATCCACCCACAAGACTTCTATTATCTTTAACATGGAAAATTTCATGTAATAAATACGACCAGCATTTGTTAAATCCAGCAACCTGTATAAAGTATACAATATTTATAAAGTGTTTTACAAATAATGCTAAGAATCCAGATAAGGAATAGAATTTTTTCCCTGATCCAATGTTTGCAACGCCATATTTACCACCTATGCATACCATTACACCATGGAATGACGGCTTATAAGATTCTTTTTTAGTTCCCATTACATCACTATAAACATTATGTGCAATTATATCAGCAGATTGTTCCGCATTTTCAACCATTTGAGGGATAGGTCTTTCCTCACCTTTTGGAATAAAGAAAATATTATCCCCAACAACATAGACATTTTCGTAATCTAAAGATTGTAACTTATCGTTAGTCTCTACTCTCTTCCTACCCTTTTGCGTTATATCCATTTTCTCAATAATATCTGAGCCTTCAACCCCAGCCGCCCAAATTACTGTATTAGAATTAATAGTGCCTTTATCTCCCATTGTAACAGATTGTTTTGTAACTTCCGTAATACCAGAATTAGTTATTATTTTAACACCTATTTTATTTAGCCTTTTTTCAGCCTTCTTAATTAACTTATCCGGTAAATTAGGCAATATTTTAGGTAGTGCATCTACTACATATAAATTTACTTCTTCTTCATCAATAAAAAATTCCTTACATAATCTTTCCTTCCACTCTGCTAGTTCACCTATCATTTCGATACCTGTGAACCCACCACCAACAACAACGAAACTTAGCATTGTTTGTCTTTTCTCTTTATCTGTTTCTTTTACCGCTTTTCTGAACATTTGAAGAATATGTTCTTTTAAATTTACAGCATCTTCATAAGACCATAATTTCTGAGAGTATTCCTCCGCGCCTTTTGTACCAAAGTAAGTTGGCTTACTACCTGTACCAATAACTAAGTAATCATAATCATAAGTATTAGTTTTTGATTTCAACTTATTATTTTTAAAATCTAAATCAGTAATTGCATCAAGTACAACATTTACTTTTCTTCTTGCAAATATTTTTTTTAGATCAATTCTAATTGAATCCTCTGAACACCTTCCGGCTGCCACCTCATGAAGTTCAGTAAGCAAAGTATGGTATGGATTTTTGTCTATAAGAGTAATTTCAACGTTTTCGTCTTTTTTAAATTTTTTAGCAAGTTTTTTTGCTGTCAGCACTCCACCATAACCAGCGCCAAGTATAGCTATTCTTTTCTTTTCACTCATAATATATCCCCTTCGTTTAATAATTATTTACAGACTTTTTTATGAAAATTACACTTTATAAATATCTACATTATACATTTAGTAAATATTTGTTAAAATAATATTAACTACTACAAAAAATATCAATTAGTCTTTATTTATTTCTACTTTCTTAGTTAAAATTTTATCATAATAACTTTAGCTGTGCACATACAGAAGCTATTTGGTCATTAATAATATATTTTGTTAATTTAGTTCATAGATATATTGTATAAATAACCTAAATACTATTTACATGAAGTTAACTGAGTGTTATAATCACTGCGATATTCACGCTCCATTACTGTCATCTATATGATTTTATACCATTTTTTGCTTTCTTTCAACTTTTACACTTTATTATTTATATAATTTTTTTTAAATTTACATTAATTAAAACAAACTATTATAGGGGGGCATTATGAAAAAAAATATTTTAATACTTGTATTGGTATTAACAATGAGTATAGGTATTATTGGTTGCTCTAATAAAGCAAAAAAGGATTCAAGTTCACAATCAGTAAAAACTCTAACTATTGGTGTTATGCCAGATTTGGACTCTCTTCCATTTATTATAGCTGAGCACAATGGATATTTTAAAGAAGAAGGTATTCAAGCTAAAATAGAGCATTTCAAAAGTGCATCTGATAGGGATACAGCCCTTCAAGCTGGCAAAATTGATGGATCAATATCTGATATGCTTTCCGTAGTATTCTTTAATGATGGCAACTTTAATGTTAAAATAACATCAAAAACCGAAGGTAGCTTTAAATTAATTTCAGGGAAAAATTCAAATATTTCTAAAATTGAACAATCTACCGGAAAATCCATAGGGATATCTAAAAATACTATTATTGAATACTTAACTGATAGAATACTCGAGCATTCAAATATTGAAGTTAATTCACCAAAAAAGGTTACAATACCAAAAATTCCAACTAGACTTGAGATGTTGACTAATGGAAAACTGGATATGGCTACATTACCAGAACCTCTTGCAAGCACCGCAATATCTGATGGTGGCAAAGTATTAAGTAGTTCTGATAAACTTGGTATAAATCCCGGTGTAATGTTATTTACAAAAGATGCAGTGGCATCAAAACCCGAGGAAATAAAGGCACTTTATAAAGCCTATAATAAAGCTGTTATATTTCTAAAAAAAGAGAAACCCGAAAGTTATATTGATTTTGTAATTAAAGAAGCTGGTTTTCCGAGTACTGTAAAAAACACCTTGACTGTTCCTAATTATTCGTTAGCCTCAATGCCAACGGAAAAAGAGTTAAAAGAAGTTATAGATTGGCTTAAAGTAAAAAAACTAACTACAAGTAACTATAAATTAAAAGATTTATCTAATAGCTCCTTTATTAAATAATCATTTAGTATATTAATATCTAAATCCATTTTACACCTCCATATGCTTCTAAAGATATTATATACGAAAGTGCATAAAAATATTTATTATCTTCATAATGATCTGGACATTTCTTTAAACTGGTATTCCAATAAATCGATATTTCGTTAATTTGAGATTTTATTAGTTTGAAATGTTAGTACATTGATAATGATAAATTTAAAGAAAGAAAGGTGGTTTTAATATGAGTAGATTTTTTAATAACAAGGAATTAGAATTATTAGCTCCTGCTGGAACTTTTGAAATTTTTGAAAAGGTTATTAACAGCGGTGCTGATGCTATATATTTGGGTGGCAAGAAATTAAATATGCGTATGCTTAGATCAGATTATAACCTGTCAAATGATGAACTAGAAAAAGCCATCACTATTGCACACTCTTTGAACAAAAGGATTTATGTAACTGTAAACAATCTTATGGGCCAAGAAGACTTAAAAGATGCAGAGGAATATCTAAAATTCTTAGAAAAAGCTAAGCCAGATGCTTTAATAATTCAAGATCTTAGCATACTAGAATTTATTAAAAGTTTAAATCTAAACTTAACTCTACATTCATCTGTAATGATGAATGTACATAACTTAGAAACTATCAAGGCTCTTCGCGCCTGTGGAATTACAAGAATTGTAGCCCCTCGTGACACGGATTTACAAACTATAAAAAATTTCCATACCCAAACCGATATGGAATTTGAATATTTTACTCATGGTGATATGTGCATCGCACATGGTGCTCAATGTTTTTACAGTGGCATGCTCTTTGGTAAAAGCAGTAATAGAGGACTTTGCATGAAACCCTGTAGATGGAATTTTACAATAAAAAAAGATGGACTAGTCTATCCTACTGATTATCCACTGGCAGTTAAAGATATGTATATGTATGAGCATATTCCAGAAATGATTGAGGCAGGTATCTGCTCTTTTAAGATCGAAGGAAGAATGAGGGATGCAGATTATTTAGTTGCTATGATTAATTACTACAGTGACGCTATAGATAGGTATATTCATGATCCTATATGCTATGATAGAAAGAAAGATGCACAAAGTATTTATGAAACACGAATTAGAGACCTATCTACTTGCAGTGCCTTTGGAAAACCAGGGCTCTCATATATAAATGAACGTCATGAAGGCAAGGGTAAAATTTTTAGTAAACCTAAAGATGAGATTGAAATTAGTAATGATAGGGTATGTGAGATCAGGAATCTTTTGAAGATAAAAAGCTCTCTTTTATCGATTCCTAAATTAAGTGTGAAAATCGATTCTTATTTAAAAGCTAAAGCTTTATTAGAGGTGGGCGTTGATGCTATTTATTTATCTGGTGAAGTTTATTCGCCAAACCTTCCTTTTAGCAAGAGTGAAATACTTAAGATAACTAAAAACAAAAAATCTACAAAGATTTATTTATGTTTTCCAACAATTATGACAGATGCCGATTTTTCAAAATACAATCAGTTACTTAAGGATAGTGACTTAGGCCTTGATGGCCTAGTTGTCACAAGTTTAGGCGCTATTCATAAATTCAAATCTTTAGGACTTGAGATGGTTGGTGATTATTCTTTAAATATCTATAATCAGAAAGCTGCTAGTTTCTATGAAAATCAAGGTTTATCTATTTCTACTCTTTCGGTAGAAACACCACTCTTAGATGCTATAAGCACAATTGCTAAATCATCAATTCCTATAGAAGTCATAGTTCATGGTTCTCCAACAGTTATGTATATGGATCATGATTTATACGCTAATACTAAAGTCTTAAAGCCAACAGGACGTGATGACAATTCTTATGTTGATAACAATGTATTAGTTTTAGTTGATGATAAAAAACATGAACATCCTATCTACCGTGATAGCTATGGCCGAAACCATATGACGCTTTATAAAGAACTCTGTTATCTTCCATTTTTAAAAGAACTTAATGATATTGGAGTAAACCATTTTAGAATTGAAGCCTGCCACTATGATATTAGTAAACTAATAAAAATTATAGGTATTTACAAAGAAGCCCTTAATAATTTAAGCAAGGGTGAGAAATTATTTAGCTTATTAGGCCCTAATGATGCTGGATATACTCTTGGCGCTTTTCAATTTAATTAATAATTAAAATAAATAATAATTCAAGGGGGTATAATATTGCCAAATTATATAGGTCCAGAAAAAATCATTCAAAAGAAAAAAGAGTTTCTTTTTCCGTGTTCACAGCATTTTTACAAAAAACCTCCTCAAATTGTATCTGGAGAAATGCAGTATTTATTTGATTCAGAGGGTAAAAAATATCTTGATTTCTATGCAGGAGTTTCTGTTATTAATTGTGGCCATTGTAATCCTGAAATTTTAGAGGTTACAATCGCTCAAATGAAGACCCTTATGCATACAAGCACTATATATTTAACAGAGCCAATGGTTAATCTTGCTGAAAAACTTTCTCATGTGTTACCTGGAGATATTAAACATTCATTTTTCTGCTGTAGCGGCTCTGAAGCTAATGAAGGTGCACTACTACTTGCGAGGCTTTATACGGGTAGAAATGAATTTATTTCATTAAATAATAGCTTACATGGTAGAACTTATTTAACAATGAGTGCTACATCACTACCTATGTGGAGAGCAGATCCTATGCTTTCTGATTGCGTTACCTTTGTACCCAATTCCTATGATAAAGACAAAACAGTTGATGAAGCAGCTAGGAATTCCTTAAAATCTATAGAAAAGGTAATACAATCAAAAGGAGCAGATAAAATCGCAGCTTTAATTGCAGAACCCGTGCAAGGTAATGGAGGCATTATAACTCCACCTAATTGGTATTTTAAGAAATTAAAAATGCTTCTTGAGAAAAATGGAATATTACTGATTATAGATGAAATTCAAACGGGCTTTGCTAGAACTGGTAAGATGTTTGCCATTGAACATTATGATGTTGTTCCAGATATAATTACAGTGGCAAAAGCTCTTGGAAATGGAATTCCTATATCTGCCTTTTGCACCAGTGATAAAATTGCATCATCATTTACTAAAGCTTCAGCCTCTACTTTAGGTGGAAATCCAGTAGCTGCCAGCACTGCAATTGCTGTACTTGATTATATTGAAAGAAATGATTTATGCAAAAATGCTGAAATACTAGGGGGAAATTTAAAAGAAGGCCTTGTTAAACTTCAAGGCATGTACCCAATAATTTACGATGTTAGAGGGATAGGCCTCATGTTAGGTATTGAGTTACTAAAAGGAAATGGTGAACCTGCATGGGAAGAAGCCGACTATATATTGGAGATATTAAAGGATGAGGGAATTCTAATAGGTAAAAATGGACTAGGTAGAAATGTTCTAGCTTTCCAACCACCTCTTATTATAACAGAAAATGATGTGGACTTTGTTCTAGATAAATTGAATTTTGCCTTGAATAAATTAAATTTCTAGACAAAAAACTAAGTCTTAAATGTTAAGACTTAGTTTTTTAAATTATTATGTGCTATATTAATAAAAAACAAATTATAAATATTACATATTCCTAGGGTCTATATCATTAATCATTTTCATATTACCAGTTACATACCAATTAGTTTCTTGTTTTTCTACGTTATATACTTTTCCTAGTATTTTAGACTTAGACATAACTCCTGCGAGTGAACCTACGAATGAAGGTGTATTCAACTGTACTTTCTTGATTTTTTTAGCGTTATCTATGTCTTTAACTATAGGCACTTTAGGAATAGCGTTAGTTATTTCTTTACTAGTTTTAGCTGTTTCTTTACTAGTAGCCCCTAATTCTTCTAATGTTTTGTAGATTTTTTCCATCATGTGTTTTTTTCTTTCAATGCTTATGCTAGGAGTTTCAACTTCTACGTATTCTAGTGATTTTTTCATATCATCGTTCCTTCCTTTAATTAACAATAACTTATTAACTGTCTTCATATCCATTATATCACGATTATTGATACTTTTAAAATGGATTGCTCAAATATAAAATAAGTGTCCTCCTTTAATAGGTCACAATTCAAACTACTAAGGGTGCTATTTCATCTCAATTAAATTATTCCAATACTTCTTAGGCATATGTTGCATTTGTAATTTTTCATTACTTCTTTCTTTTATTGTAACACTTTTATGAAAAACTTTCCAAAGATTTTCATAAAACAATTCTTCTTTGTCATGACTTTCAAGCTTTTGAAACTTCAAATCCCTCATGACCCATTCTTTATCATTATAAACAATACCAATTTTTCTCTTAACATCATGAATTACCCACTTTTCATTTGTGAGTCTATCTTTAAAGTGATTACCAATAAGCTCTAGAATATTATAAGTAGGTTCTATTGCTGAATACAATATGTTATTGAATTCTTGAAATCTAACCAATCCCAAAAATTTATGTGCTTCATTTGCAACCTTTCTAGAATGCTTCTGTACTTCATTTACAATTTCATCTGTTAAAAAATCATTTACATTACTTCCTAGCCTAAAGCCTAATTGTATGTATTTAAATAGTTTAAGTTCTATACCTTGCCCCTCAGATAAAAAACCTTGATACACATGAATTAAAGTATCTTTTGATATCTTTTGTAATATAGCCATATATACTTTATTCGATTTAATTGTATCGCTTTCTATAATCTTGTCCTCATAAAATATATCAAAAGTATAGCTATCTTCCCTCTCTATGCTTTGAGGTTTTTTATAGTAATAACAAGCATATACGACTGATAAAAAGCCATCAAAACTCCCATCATAAATATACCTAAGCAAATAGATCACTCCTTAAATTAAACAAACTTATTTGTTGTGGCTTGTCGAAGCTTTCATGATCTAATAAATAATTTTTAAGTGTTGCTCTTTCCATATCTTTATCACCATAAAACCTACCACTGCATGTTATAAAATAACGAGCCCTTTTGAGTACTATTCCTAGTTTTTTCAGGTTATCATAGGAAAGATTGCAAAGTCTTCTAGACTTTATAATTCTTATAGCTGATTTTACTCCTATGCCAGGTACCCTAAGCAACATTTCATAGGCCGCATTATTTACCTCCACCGGGAATTTGCTCAAATTATTTAATGCCCAGAATGCTTTAGGATCTAAATCTACATCAAAGTTAGGATTTCTCTCATCCAATAATTCTTTTGCCTTAAAGCCATAATACCTTAAAAGCCAATCCGCTTGATACATCCTATGTTCTTTTAAAAGCGGGGGCGTAGTTTGAATTGCGGGTAAATTTACGTGCTCCATCACTGGCACATACGCAGAATAATATACTCTCTTAAGTCCAAATGTATTGTATAATCCTTCTGTAAGACTAATTACACTTAAGTCACTTTCATTAGTTGCCCCTACCATTATTTGAGTACTTTGACCACCAGGTGTAAATTTAGGCGCTCTAAAACCTTTCTTTGCATATTCGCTGGACTCTATTATACTATGTTTAATAAGTCCCATAGGTTTTAATATATCAGCTTTATTTTTTTGGGGTGCTAAGAGCTTTAAGCTTTTCTCAGATGGCAATTCTATATTTACACTCATTCTATCTGCATAGAGCCCTGCCTCATATATAAATTTTGGATCAGAACCTGGAATAGCCTTTACATGGATATATCCATTAAATTTGTGAATCAATCTTAAATCCTTAATAATTTTAACTAGATTCTCCATAGTGTAATCTGGACTTCTTTCTACCCCTGAACTTAAGAATAATCCTTCAATGTAGTTTCTTCTATAAAAATTTATTGTTAAATTTACTACTTCTTTAGGAGTGAAGCTTGTCCTCTCCAATTCATTGCTAGCTCTATTGATGCAATATTTGCAATCGTATATACATTTATTTGTGTATAGAATTTTAAGTAACGAAATACATCTACCATCTTGTGACCATGAATGGCAAATACCAGTTGATGCAACATTCCCTATTCCATCCTTTGTATTCTTTCTATTAGACCCACTCGAAGAACAAGAAGCATCATACTTTGCGGAATTTGATAATATTTCAAGTTTTCTCATTACATCCATCTTTATCGCCTCACAAACGTTTGTTCTCATTTTATCATGTTTTACTTAAATATAAAAGAGTTATTTAAAGGAAATATTTATTCTAGACAAAATGAAATCTTTATGCTACCTTTTATTTGTGGAGATTATTTTATACCTTAGGAGGTGTTTTGTGAAAGCTTACTATGATATCTACGATTCCCCCATTGGACGTATCCATGTAGTCGTTGACGAAATCGGTGTTAAAAAAGTAGAACTCTTTGAAGAAGATTGGCTAGAATTCAAAAACAAACATGGTCCTATCCTCAAAAATAAAGAGTTGTGTAATGAAGTTATTGTTCAACTAGATGAATATTTCAAAGGTAATAGGAAGATTTTTGATGTACCCTTATCTATAGAAGGTACAGAATTTAGAAGAAAAGTATGGAAAGCACTTCAAGATATACCTTATGGTGAGATACGAAATTATCTGCAAATTGCAGAATCAATAGGAAATCCTAAAGCTGTAAGAGCAGTAGGTCAAGCTAATAAATTTAACCAATTACCTATAATTATCCCCTGTCACAGAGTTATTGGTAAAAGTGGTAACCTGGTAGGTTTTGCAGGTAATAGAACTCCTACGCAAAAACTGCTATTAGAAATTGAAGGAGTTTTTGTTTATAAGTGATTTTCACATATAAGCAAAAGCTCATTTCTAATTCTACTTTAATATTTTTATTAAATATAATCCATTATCTAAAACACTTTGTTCACAACTAAACTTAACACCTGCATCTATAAATTCAAAGCATACATCCCTTGTACTATTTATATCAAAAAGGCACCTGCCCTTTTCATTTAGCGCAGTCACTGCATCCTCATGAATACCCTCTCTTAATAAATTATATTTAACTTCTTTGTTTAACATTCTCTCTCCTCCAATTTCACAATAACTAATTAAATCATCTCCTGCGGATCTGCAATTAACGACTTTATATAAATATTTTGTACATAGACTATAAAATAGGATGTCCTATTTAGGGCATCCCTCCTTAGTTTCTTTTAAAGTTATATTTCTAATGCCCTTATTAAATCTTCTACTATATCATCAACATTCTCAACACCTACAGATAGTCTTATTAAATTATCCGTTATGCCGATTTCTTGCCTTATTTCATATGGAACAGCTGCATGTGTCATAGTGGCAGGATGGCAAATTAATGATTCCACCCCTCCTAAACTTTCTCCAAAAGTTATTAACTCTAAGCTTTCTAAGAACTTTTTATAATCATAATCTTTTTTTAGAGAAAAGGAAATGATACCACCATATCCCTTAGCTTGTTTGGATTGTATTTCATGTCCAGGGTGGTCAACAAATCCTGGATAATATACTTTTTCTACTTCTTTTCTATCTCTTAAAAGAGTAGCAACAATCTTTGCGTTTGAGTTGTGTCTGTCCATTCTTAAAGCAAGAGTTTTAATACCTCTTATTAATAAGAAGGAATCGAATGGTGACAAAACTCCGCCTGTTGAATTTTGTATAAATTGTATTCTTTCTGCTAATTCTTTATTATTTACTACAACAAGGCCTGCAATTAAATCACTGTGTCCACTTAGATATTTTGTAGCACTGTGTATAACTATATCAGCACCAAGGGTAATTGGTTTTTGTAGATATGGAGTCATAAAAGTATTGTCAACAATTAATATTAAATCATTCTCTTTCGCTATTTTTGCAACCTCTTGAATATCTGTAATACCCATCAATGGATTTGTTGGGGTTTCTATAAAAATAGCTTTTACACTTGCATCAATGTTGTTTTTAAGTTGATTTATATCTGATGAATCAAATGCACTATATTGTATACCAAAGTTATTAAAATATTTGTCTACAACTCTAAAGGTTCCACCATAAATATTATTTGATATTAAAATTTTATCTCCTGTTTTAAATAGTGATAATGTAGCAGTTGTAGCCGCCATCCCCGATGCAAATGCAAATCCTGCATAGCCATCTTCAAGATCTGTAATGAGTTTTTCTAGGGCTTCTCGTGTAGGATTTCCTGACCTTGAATACTCATAATCATTATCAGCATCAAATTTTCCTTTTTTAAATGTAGATGTTTGATATATAGGTACATTTACTGCTCCAGTACTAGCATCCCCATCAACTCCACCATGTATCAATAATGATTCGAATTTCATATCTTTTTTCATATCTTTTTCCTCCTCAAATAATTTATTATTTACTCAGAAACTAAGTTTAAAAATTGATTTATTCGTGTGTTAGTTGTATTAGTCAATAACTCATCAGGGGTACCTTTATAAGCAATAATTCCATTATCTATAAATATTATATTGTCTGCTACTTTTCTTGCGAAATTCATATTATGAGTAACTACTACCATTGTCATGCCTTCCTTAGATAGCTCCTTCATAACATTAAAAACCTCTTGTGCAAGTTCAGGATCTAGTGCAGAGGTTGGCTCATCGAATAACAATACCAAGGGTTCTATAGCCATAGCACGTGCTATAGCAACTCTTTGTTGTTGTCCTCCTGAAAGCTCATGAGGATAGCTGTCACACTTTTCTAAAAGACCAACTTTATCTAGAAGCTTAAGTGCTTTATCATAAGCAACTTTCTTAGGTTGCTTATGAACAGTAGTTAGTCCCTCCATAATGTTTGCAACAACAGTCATATGTGGAAACAAATGAAAACCTTGAAATACCATTCCCGTATTCCGTCTTAGTGTTAGTATTTCTTTATCAGTTGGTTCTTTGTTTCCACCGAATACAAGTTCATTAGCGCCTACTCGTATGCTTCCTGTATTAGGAAATTCTAATAAATTTATGCATCTAAGAAGGGTAGTTTTACCTGAACCTGAAGGGCCAATTATAATTGTTGTTTCACCTTTTTTTATTTGTAAATCTATACCTTTTAATATTTCATTATCTCCAAAATTTTTGTGTAAATTCTTTATATTAATCATGAATTTCCTCCAATTACATTGCCACATATCTTTCAAGCTTTTTCTCTATCTTCTGTTGAATTATATTCAGTATTGTACAAAATATTAGATATATAAAAGCTACTTCACAATACAATATAAGAGGTTCATATGTTGTTGCAGTTATTTGTTGTGCAACTTGAAACATTTCAGGTAAAGTAATTGCAGCAGCAAGTGATGTATCTTTAATAAGACTTATAAAGGAGTTCGAAAGTGGTGGTACAGATACTCTAGCTGCTTGTGGCAAAATTATACGTAAGAGTGATTGAGTATGTGTCATACCAATTGAACTTGCGGCTTCCCATTGACCTTTCGGGATAGACAAAATAGCTGCTCTAATTACTTCAGAATTATAAGCCCCAACATTTAGAGTAAAACCTATAATTCCCGCTGGTATAGCTCCAATTGTTATACCAGCTGCTGGTAGTCCAAAGAATATAATAAATAACTGTACGAGAAGTGGCGTACCTCTTATTATCCAAACATAAAAACCTGATATTAAGTTTAGTGATTTATATTTTGATATACGAGCAAGCGCTGTAACCATAGCTAAAAGTGAACCAAGAGCGAAAGAAACTACAGCTACTGGAATTGTAAACTTTAAACCTGCAATTAATAGTGGAAAGAAAGAATCTTTAAGTATGCCTATTATTCTTAGTGAGTCTGCATCTAAATTCATTTTATCACCCTTTTATTTTGATACATCGCTGCCAAAATATTTATTTGAAATTTTTGAGTAAGTTCCATCTGCTTTCATATCAGTTAGTGCTTTATTAACTGCTGCTACTAATTCTTTATTTCCCTTATTAAACATAATTGCATTTGGTTGCGCATCTCCTTGTGTATCAACAACCTTTATAGCAATGTTTGGTTTTTGCTTTTTAAGATCAAGGAAAGATAAACTGTCATTAACTGCAGCATCTACTCTTTTAGAAGTTATGAGATCAATGGCTTGATTAAAGCTGTCAACTGGTTGGAGCACAGCGCCACTCGCTTTAGCAATTTTGGCTAAGTCACTAGTTAATGATTGAGCAGATTTCTTGCCCAATAAATCTGCAAATTTTTTGATAGTATTATTAGAACTGCTTACTATAAGTACTGCTTTTGAAACTATATATGAATCTGAAAAATCGTATTTTTTCTGTCTATCTGGATTGACTCCGACTTGATTAACTATCATGTCAAATCTCTTTGCATCGAGCCCTGCAAGCATACCATCCCATTTTGTTTCCACAAATTCTGGTTTTACGCCAAGACGCTTAGATACTTCTTCTGCAATTTCAACATCGAATCCAGTTAACTTCCCTGATTTATCATGAAAGGTATATGGTGCATATGTTCCTTCAGTACCAATTTGTATTTTTCCCTCACTCTTAATTTTTGATAATAGATCTTTAGATACAGTATTTTTACTGTTACTCGTGCTACATCCTACAAGCCCTACTGACGCTATTAATAAAGTACTAATTAATATTGATAATTTTTTCATTTGTTTTCCCCCTAGTATTCCTACTGATTTAGTCTGATATCATTTGTATAATACCACAACACCTCTTTTGTTGTCAATATATATTTCTGAGTTATAAATATAAAAATTAATAAAATAAATTTAATTCCCATAGGCTACTTATTTGAGCATACTTTTTATTATAATTTAAATCCAGATAAGTAAAAAAGCCTGCAATCAATAATGTGTACTCTTTAGAGTACACATTATTGAGATTGCAGGCCTTTTGTAGTCTAAATTTTAAATCCACATTTATATGTGCTACTAGTTCCATTACGACCTGGTAACAACATTATTATAATATAATACATATTAAGCTGCCATTACCCTCATTTATAATTCGTTGCAGAGTCTTTTGGATCTTCACCTGAACATCATCAGGCATTTTAAATAGCTTATTCTGAAGACCTTCTTTAACTAATACTTCTAAAGATTTACCAAACATATTACTCTGCCAAATTTGGGATTTATCGTTCTCAAACTGTTCAAGAATGGATTTGTAAAAATCCTCACTTTGCTTTTCTGTACCCATAATAGGTGAGATTTCTGTTTGTATATCTGCCTTAATAAAGTGTAACGACGGTGCTGAAGCCTTTAACTTAACTCCATATCTACCACCATGTTGTACAATTTCAGGTTCCTCTAGAGTCATTTCAGAAAGCTGTGGTGCTACTAATCCATAGCCTTTTTCCTTAACATCTTTTAATGCTTCAGCAATTTTATCATACTCTACTTTAGCTCTAGAAAATTCCCCCATAAGTGTTAACAAATCATTTTCACCCTTTATTTCACAATCACAAGTTTCACCTAATATTTTATAAAATAATTCTTGTTTAGGTATTATATTAACTCTAGCAGTACCCTCACCCATATTCATTTCATCAAGTTTTGCGGAATCTAAAAAGTCAACTTCACTAAAACCTGATAAAGATTTATTTATATCTCTAACTTTAAAAATGTCCTTGCACATATCTTTTAAGAATTTCATAAAACTTATTTTGACCCAATGTTTAGAACTTAAATTTTCAATCCATTCTGGCATATCTATGTTAATCTCTTTAACTGGAAATTCGCGAAGAATCCTCTGAAATATATTAGCTATATCTCCCTCATTCATATTCATAACATCCATAACCTGCACTGGAACATCATATTTTTCCTCAAGCTCTCTTGCTAAAACTTCTGTTTCAGGAGCAGCTGCGTTTTTGGAATTTAACACCATTATAAATGGTTTATTGATGGATTTAAGTTCATCAACTACCCTTCCTTCAGCCTCTAAGTATTCTCCTCTTTCTATACCTGTGATAGAACCATCTGTAGTAATTAAAAGACCAATAGTTGAATGCTCATTTATTACCTTTTTTGTTCCAATCTCTGCTGCTTCCTCAAATGGAATCTCATAATCATACCAAGGGGTATTCACCATCTTAGGTGCCTCACCTTCAGCATATCCTAGAGCTCCTTTTACAATATACCCAACACAATCGACCATTCTAACCTTAAATTTAGTACCACCTTTAAACTCAATCTCAACCGCTTCATTAGGTACAAATTTAGGTTCAGTTGTATGGATTGTTTTCCCGGAACCACTTTGAGGTAGTTCATCTTTTGCTCTTTCTTTTTTATGAGGATTGTCTATGTTCGGAATTACCATAAGCTCCATAAATCTTTTTATAAATGTTGATTTACCAGTCCTAACAGGACCTACCACACCTACATAAATATCTCCTTGTGTTCTCTCTGCTATATCTTTATATATATCAAACTTTTCCAAGATATACCCTCCTAATACTTATTATTATCAATATAAATATATTTAATAGATCATTAAAATATTACTCATCATTAAAAAAATATAAAAAAAACCAATCTTTCATTGATTTATTAATGAAAAATTGGTTTTTTTTATAATAATTAACTAAATTGTATTTAAGCTACTAGTTAAAACTCGTCTTTTTTATCTCTTGACATTAGTTCATATACCCCATATTTGGGGTCTTTACCAGTAAATAGTACTTTGTATAGAACATCTGTAATGGGCATAGAAATTTTCAGCTTTTCCTTAAGTTCATAAAATGCTCTTGTAGCTTTTACACCCTCAACTACCATCCCTACATCTGCGCACGCCTTTTCCATGGATGCACCCTTACCAATCATAATCCCTGCTCTTCTATTTCTACTGTGCATACTTGTGCAAGTTACTATAAGGTCGCCCATACCTGTTAGACCATAGAATGTTTCAATCTTACCGCCAAGCATAGTTCCTATTTTTATAATTTCACTCATTCCTCTTGTCATAAGTGCAGCCTTCGAATTATCTCCGTAGCCTATACCATCAGACACACCCGCAGCTAATGCAATAATATTTTTAACCGCTCCACCTATCTCTACTCCAATAATGTCTTCATTAGTGTAAACTCTAAATTTACTAGTCATAAAAACATCTTGAACAATTTTTGCAAACTCCATTTTTTTAGATGTAACTACTACTGTTGTAGGTATATCTAATGCAACTTCTTCTGCATGGCTAGGACCTGAAAGTATTACTATAGGATTACTTAAAATTTCTTCTTCTATAACCTGTGAAATTCTTTTTGAAGAACCCTCTTCGATTCCTTTAGCAATGCTAACCACGATCTGATTCTGTTTTAAATATGGTGCAATCATCCTACTTAGGTCTCGTATTGCATGTGATGGCACAGATAAGACTATTATCTCACTATCACTTATAACCTTTTCAATGACCGTAAATGCTGTTATTCCTGCTGGTACAGTAATGCTGGGTAAATATTTAATATTTTCTCTCTTAATGTTAATATCATTAATAACATTAAGTTTTCTATCCCATATATTAACACTTATTCCTTTTTTGGCAAGCATTATAGCTAAAGCAGTACCAAAACTCCCACCACCTAAAAAAGCGACTTTTGACATTCTATTCCTTCCTCTCCCTAAATATAAGTTTTATACCTGTTCCATTAAATTCAAAACTATTTCTCAATTGATTCTCTAAATATCTTTGGTATGAGAAATGTAATAAATTCGGACTGTTTACAAAAAATACAAATGTTGGTGGTTTAGTGTCTACTTGAGTAACATAGAATATCTTTAATCTCTTATTTGCCACTGTTGGAGGTTCCTGCATAAGTACAGCTTTATTTATAACCTCATTAAGAATACCTGTAGAAATTCTTTTTGAATAATTCTCATAACATTCTTTTATTGTTGACAATACCTTATGTACTCTTTGACCCGTTTTAGCAGATATAAATAAATAAGGTGCATAAGCCATAAAGTTTAATCCTGCTTGTAATTTCTTTTTAAACTCAATCATAGTCTTGTCATCTTTTTCAATAAGATCCCATTTATTTACTATAACCAAAATTGCTTTTTTCATTTCATGAGCATAACCGATAATTTTCTCATCTTGATCACTTAATTCTTCTGTTGCGGTAAGCATAAGTATAACAACATCAGCTCTTTCAACCGCCGCAAGTGATCTAATAACACTATATCTTTCAATGCCTTCTTCTACTTTGCTTTTTCTTCTTATACCTGCTGTATCTATAAGAACAAATTTACCTTCCACCGTTTCTAATTTACTATCAATTGCGTCTCTTGTAGTACCTGCAATAGAAGTTACTATATTTCTTTCTTCTCCAAGCATTCTATTTATAAGCGATGACTTACCAACATTCGGCTTACCTACCACTGCAACTTGAATATATTCTGCATCTTCTGTATTGGAATAAACACTATCAAAATGTGCTACTACTTCATCTAACATATCTCCAAGCCCAAGAGCTTGAGTAGCAGAAATAGCTATAGGTGTACCTATACCTAAATTATAGAATTCAAAAGCATTAGCTTCTAGTTCCAGATGATCAATTTTATTTACTACCAGTACTATTGCCTTTTTGCTCTGCCTTAGCATTTGAGCGACTTCATAGTCTGAACCTGTAAGTCCTTGTTTACCATCTACAATAAATATTATAACATCTGCTGTTTCAATAGCTATTTGTGCCTGTCTTCTCATTTGAGCCAAAATAATATCTTGACTTTCAACTTCTATACCGCCTGTATCAATTATTGTAAAATTGTGTCTTAGCCAATCTGCATCAGCATACACTCTGTCTCTTGTTACCCCTGGTGTATCCTCAACTATTGATATCCTTTTACCTGCTAATTTATTAAATAATGTAGACTTTCCTACATTAGGTCTTCCTACTATTGCTACGATTGGTTTTGCCATTATTCTTCCTCCCGACTATTTTCGTTAATTATATGGATTAAACCTTCTCCTGAATAATCGCATATTAAGACTTTTGTGTTTAAGCTTTTTTCTAAATCATTTATAGTAATATTATCCAAGAATATTTGCTCTTCATAGTTTCCCAATTCATATCCTTTTTTTAGCATATTACTAGGAATTATTATATAGTCTCCTAGTTTTTCATTCTCGAGTTGCTTAATTATATCATTTCCTGTTAAAAGACCTGCTACAGTTATTGTTTCCCCAAAAAAGTAATTTGATATCTTTTTAACGTTAATCTCAATTTTGCTATTACACGTAGTAATAATCTCCGCTACCTTTAATATTTCTGCATATGCTGAATGCCCAGTTATAAATGTAAAACTTCCCCTATTATTAAGTTTTAGGTTTCTTATATCCTCATCAATAATACTTCTAAGTAGCCTTATCATACCAATCCCATCTTCTAGTTGCTGATACCCATCATAAAATTCTTCTTGTGGTACATCAATTTGTGCTAAAACATAAAATTCATCTGACAACCTTATAAAAGGTGAACCTGTTTCTCTAATATATTTTTGTTGTAGGTATTTAACACCTTCAATTTCTTGCGTAGCAGTATTCTTATCATATAATGTTAAATTGAATAACCCTTTTCTATATTTAGTTATTCCAACTGGAACAACTGCAAGATTCTCAATGCTGGGATAAAGCTTATATAAGTCTTCAATAGTTTTTATGAGCTCAATTCCATTATTTATACCTGGACAAGAAACCACTTGACAATTAATTTTAATATCAGCTTTAGCTAGTCTCGTTAACCTAGCATATACGTTTCCAGCAGATTTATTATTTAACATCATCTTTCTAAGCTCTACATCAGTAGTTTGGACTGAAACATTTATTGGGCTTATCTTATACCTTATAATCCTATCGATATCCTCTTCTTTCATATTAGTCAAAGTCACAAAATTCCCTTGAAAAAAGGATAATCTTGAATCATCATCTTTAAAATATAGGGTTTCTCTCATTCCGCCTGGCAATTGATCAATAAAGCAGAATATACATTTATTATGACAACTTTTGGGTTTATCCAAAATGGCATCAACAAATTGGATTCCTAAATCTTCATCATATTCTTTTTCAACTTCAATCTCCCAAACTTCCCCATCTACCTTTTCAATCTCAATATTAATAAGTTCATCTGTAATTAAAAATTTGTAATCTATAATATCTATTACATCATTTCCATTTATACTAATTAATCTATCTCCCACTTCTAAATCAATTTCTTCCGCAATACTTCCTGGAAGTATTTTAGCTACTTGGTTTTTCATTTTTACCTCCTGTTAATAAGTAACCTTTTAGATAAAAGGTTTTATGAGGAATTAAAAATATTAAATTAATATTAAATACTAGCCTTAAATATATAATATTAACTTTATAATAAATAATAAATTATAACATTCCATTAAGTTATATTACATGAATTAAATACCTAAGTCAACGTTATTAGGCTTTATAATACGAAAAAGAGGATATATTGTTTCTTTTGCCGTTTTACGGATGTTTTATAGCTAAAAATAAATTTGTCATAAAATTTACTACAGAACAAAAATACCTCCTAAGACGGAGGTATTAAAATGCTTCTATACAATATTTTCTTATAATATTAATTCCATCTTAATTCAAAATTCTTTGGTTTACTTTAAAATATTCCCTTTTTCATTATACCACTTTCTTATTGTAAAACCTAATCGTTTAAATTAGTTTTTTCTCCAGTTACCAAATAAATAGTCCATTCACATATATTTGTTGTATGATCAGCTATTCTTTCAAGCCACTTACAAATAAATAAAAGTTGAGTAGCTTGGTTTACTGTCGATTGATCATCAATCATCACTTGTAGAAGTTCATCAAATACTTCCTTATATATTTTATCTACTTCATCATCTCTTTTGCAAACTTCATATGCCTTTTCAACATCTTCTTCAACATAGGCGTCCAAGGCATCCCTTATCATAATCACAACTAGTTCACCCATTCTAGGTATATGTATTAGTTGCTTTACATATTTTTCATCTTTTATTCTTACAGTAATTTTAGCAACGTCAACAGCATAATCAGCCATTCTCTCAAGGTCAGTAACTATTTTTGTCGTGGTGAAAATGTTTCGTAAATCTATTGCTAAAGGGGCTTGCATAGCAATTAATCTTATTGCTTTATTTTCTATCTCACGCTCCAAATCATCAACTATATCATCGTCCTTCATTATTTTTTTAGCTTTTTCAATATTTTTATTCACTAAAGCATCAATGCAGCCATGAATTTGTTTTTCAACTATGCTTCCCATCCTAATTAAATCATTGTGGAGCTCTTGAATATTTGCTTCAAATGCTTTTCTTACCATATAAACACCTTCCTTGCTATATTTTAGCCGAATCTTCCAGTAATGTAGTCTTCTGTTCTTTTATCTCTAGGTTTATAAAATATTTCCTCAGTTTTTCCAGCTTCGACGATTTCTCCATTTAAGAAAAATGCTGTATAATCAGAAATTCTACCTGCTTGTTGCATATTATGTGTAACAATTATAACTGTATACTTTTTTTTAAGAACATCCATTAATTCCTCAATTTTTAATGTTGAGATTGGGTCTAATGCGGAAGTTGGCTCATCCATTAGCAAAACATCGGGTTCTACAGCTAAAGTTCTAGCAATGCATAGACGTTGCTGTTGTCCACCAGACAATCCTAATGCACTTTTTTTAAGTCTATCTTTTACTTCATCCCAAAGCACAGCTCCCTTTAAACTATTTTCTACAATTTCATCAAGCTCTTTTTTATTTTTTACCCCATGTATCCTTGGACCATAAGCTATATTGTCGTATATTGACATAGGAAAAGGATTAGGTTTTTGGAATACCATTCCAACTTTTTTCCTTAAATCTATAACATCATAATCCGAACTATATATATTTTTATTTTCGTATATTACTTCTCCCTCTATTCTAACAGAATCTATTAAATCATTCATTCTGTTAATAGTACGTAAAAATGTTGACTTACCAC
>Ga0209125_1000618_pt1 | contig 42876 bp, 26 predicted proteins | sample BarGraIncub1131A_FD_184503 | JGI IMG/M metagenome (GOLD analysis project Ga0209125, IMG submission 184503) | Arctic peat soil microbial communities from Barrow, Alaska - Barrow Graham LP Incubations 11-31A (SPAdes) (version 2) | ecosystem: Environmental > Terrestrial > Soil > Wetlands > Peat... | reverse complement strand
TCGGATAGAACGCATCGATGCGAACTTTGCGGCCATACCGAGCCGCGAGACATGGCTTCAGCGCGTGTGGTCTTAAATTGGGCGCTGCACGGAACACCGGCAGCACCTCGATCACGTCAGGAACTGACGGCGGCAGGGTTTGCGCCCGGCGAAACGCCATCCAATCGCTCAGCGACTGGGTTGGAGTAGTTCATGACCTCGGGTTCCCGTTCAAACTCGACGGCTTCGCCTACCCATCGCTTGGCGACTGCTTGGGCGAGGGTTTACGGCGCACTTGCTAAGAACTGGTCGGCGGTGCGGTCTCCCGTCAGGCGCGCCGACGTCTACGGATGCTTGCCCTAAGCGTGTTACCGCACAGACTCGATCGCGTATCCCGCGCATATTTGAGCTTGGGTAGCGAAATGAAAAGAAGTTCATGAAGACTGGTGCGCAAGTGCGGCAGGATGTTCTGGCAGAATTGACGTAGGAACCCCGGTAACGCCGCGCAGATTGGCGTCAAGCGTGCAGAAGGCATCGTAACCTTGACCGGTCAGGTGAGCAGTTGCGCGGAAAAGGCGGCGAGCCTAAATCCAAGGGCGTATCAGGCGTCGAGGCACTAGCCATAGAGATGGACGTCAAGCTTCCTCTCTTACGCAAGCGACATGATGCTGACATCGTGCGCAGTGGCCATGGTTTTTGCGTGGATAACGATTTTGCCGAAGGGCTCGGTCAAGGTCACGGTCGAAAGGGGCTGGATCACACTCGCGTGTGAAACGTATTGGGTATTGGCCAGATCAACGGAAAGCCGCAACAGAAGGAGTTCGCGATCTCACGGGCGTTACTGGGGTTAGCGACGACATCACTATTCGACCCAAGGTGCCCTTGAGCGCCATCAAGACAGGGATCGAGGCCTGGCTGAAGCGGCGTGCCTGGGCCGAGGCAAGAAATATTTCGGTCGAAGCCGACGACGGCCATGTGACATTAAACGGGGTCCGCTGACGTTGGGCTGACCGCGAGTTGGCATGGCATGCAGCGAGGGGAACTGCCGGCGGGTGCTCCATGAATGACAACGTTACCATCGATTGCGGAAGGAACAGCACTGCCCGTGAGGTTTGACTGTGTTCTCTCGGCGGAGCACGTGGCGTGAGTCAGCGTCTCTCGGGAACGATCATGGAAACCGAAAGTCCGCTTTAGTATGGTGCGGTCGCATTTCGATGAAGACCGTAAGAACGGACCACGACAAGTCGCATCCATGGACAAGCGCTTGACTGGCTCTGGTATGTGGCTTTTGCTGGAAATAATTAATGCGACAGCTTCTGTTGTTTTCCGTGTTGTTCCATGAGACCGACTGCGCTAAGTCGAAAAACGGAGAGTGTGCCAATAACGCGTTTTGCATCTCCAATGACCATCAGAGCTTGGCGCCTCGAGTATATGGTCGATCGGCCATCACCCAGCCACCAGCAACGGAGTCCTTATCACCGTGTTGACCGATTATGACATCTATCTTTTCCGCCAAGGCGCACACGCGCGGCTTTACGAACATCTGGGTAGCCAGCTGGCGGAATCCGGCAAGGGCGCGCATTTTTCTGTCTGGGCGCCGAATGCGGCATCCGTTTCAGTGATCGGCGAGTGGAATGACTGGCAACCGGGCGTCCAGACGCTGCAGGTCCGGCCGGACGATTCGGGTATCTGGGAAGGGTATGCAGCGGATACCGAATGCGGTCAGTCGTACAAATACCACATCACATCCAGGCTGGGCGGTTACGTTGTCGACAAGGCCGATCCGTTTGCGCTTTACGCGGAGCTTCCTCCGGCAACCGGTTCGCGCGTCTGGATGCTGGATTACGAATGGCACGACGCCGAGTGGATGAGCACGCGCGCGGCCAGGAACGCGCTCGATGCGCCGATCTCGATCTACGAACTGCATGCCGGCTCATGGCGGCGGAAGGATGGCCGCTTTCTCGACTATCGCGAGCTGGCCCATGACCTTGCCGATTACGCGCTCGACATGGGTTTTACCCATGTCGAGCTGATGCCGATCACCGAACATCCCTTTTACGGATCATGGGGCTACCAGACTACCAGCTATTTCGCGCCGACCTCGCGCTTCGGCACGCCGCAGGATTTCATGTATTTCGTGGATCATCTGCACCGCAAGGGCATAGGCGTCATTCTTGACTGGGTTCCTTCGCATTTTCCGACGGACGAGCATAGTCTCGCCTATTTCGACGGCACCCATCTGTATGAACACGCCGATCCCCGGCAGGGCTTCCACCCGGAATGGGGTTCCTGCATATTCAACTACGGCAGGAATGAAGTGCGCAGCTTCCTGCTTTCATCGGCCCTGTTCTGGCTCGACAAATACCACCTTGACGGTCTGCGTGTCGATGCCGTTGCCTCAATGCTCTATCTTGATTATGCGCGCAAGGAAGGTGGATGGATCCCCAATCGCTACGGCGGCCGGGAAAATCTCGATGCCATCAGTTTCCTGCGCAAGATGAATGAAACCGTGTATCGGGAGCACCCCGACATCGTGGTTATCGCCGAGGAGTCGACGGCGTGGCCTAAAGTGACGTGTCCGACCTCTTTTGGCGGCCTCGGTTTCGGCATGAAGTGGAACATGGGCTGGATGCACGACACCCTCGCCTACATGAAGGAGGACCCCGTTTATCGCAAGTACCATCATGGGCTGCTTACCTTTTCCATCGTCTACGCTTTTAATGAGAATTTCGTCCTGCCGCTTTCCCATGATGAAGTGGTCTATGGCAAGGGCTCTCTGGTGGGCAAGATGCCGGGCGATACGTGGCAGCAGTTTGCCAATCTGCGTGCTCTCTACGGCTTCATGTGGACGCATCCAGGGAAGAAGCTGCTCTTCATGGGCTGCGAGTTCGGCCAACGGCGCGAATGGACGCATGACGGCGAACTCGAGTGGTGGGTGACAGAAAGGGCGGAGCACCGCGGCGTGCAGCGCTTCGTCAAGGATCTCAATCGGACCTATCGCAACGAACCGGCGCTCCACCAAGTGGACTTTTCCCCCGAGGGCTTCGAATGGATTAGTGGCGGCGATGCGCAGGCCAGCGTGATCGTCTTCTTGCGCCGGCCTCGTGGAGGCGGCGCGCCGGTGCTGATCGCATGCAATTTCACGCCCCTTCCGCGTACCAATTACCTAGTAGGTGTTCCGCTGCGCGGCTTCTGGCGCGAGATTCTGAACAGCGATGCGCGCGACTACGGCGGCGCTGGCTGGGGCAATCTCGGCGGACTGGAGTCTTCGCCCGTCGCCATGCACGGGCGCGCCAACTCAATCAGTCTCACCCTGCCGCCTCTTTCAACCATCGTCCTGAAGGCCGAACCTCATGATTGAGACGCGCGCCGGAGCAAAATCGAAGATCCCGAACGTCGAAGGCCGCTTGCGTGCGGTGATCGACGCGGTTCGCCCGTCGGTCGATGGTGGCTCCTTCGCGGTCAAACGGGTCGCCGGAGAGCACGTCGAGGTAGAGGCGGACTGCTTTACCGACGGCCATGACGTACTGCGCGTGATCCTGCGATGGCGCGGCGAGTCTGAGAAGTCCTGGTGCGAGATCGAGATGGTGGCACAGGGCAACGATCTGTGGAGCGCAAACTTTACCCCGCCATCGCCGGGCCGATACCTCTACTCCGTGGCTGCCTGGGTAGACCACTTTGAATCCTGGCGCCACGAGCTCGAGCGCCGTGTCGACGTCGACGACATCTGCATTGCCGCGCAGGCCGGCGCCACACTCATTGATGGCTGCGCCGGGCGCGCCAGGGGCACGGATCGCAAGGCGCTTGAGGACTGGGCCGCGCGTCTGCGCCAGCAGGCCGAATCCGAGGCCACGGACCCCTTGCTGCTCAAGGCGCTTGCCTTGGACACCGCCTATGGCGACATCGCCGCCCGATACCCGGATCGCACGTTCATAAGCACCTTCCCGGTTATCTTGCCACTGGTGGTCGACCGCGAGCGGGCGCGCTACAGCACCTGGTACGAACTGTTTCCGCGCTCGGCCTCGTCGGAGCCGGGCCACCATGGCAGGTTCCGCGATGTCGTGGAGCGTTTGCCCTATGTCGCCGAACTCGGCTTCGACATACTGTACTTTCCGCCCATCCATCCCGTCGGGCGAGAAAAGCGCAAGGGGAAGAACAATGCGCTCGTTGCCAATGCCGACGACGTCGGCAGTCCCTGGGCAATTGGCGCAACCGAAGGGGGCCACAAGGACATCCTAGCGGAACTGGGCAGTTTCGACGATTTTCGCCACCTGATGGCCAAGGCGAAGGAGCTCGACATTGAACTGGCACTCGATATCGCATTTCAATGCGCGCCCGATCATCCCTACGTCAAGGAACATCCGACGTGGTTCCGTTGGCGTCCGGACGGCGCCGTGCAATATGCCGAGAACCCGCCTAAGAAATACCAGGACATCTACCCTTTCAATTTTGAAAGTGAAGACTGGCAAGGCCTGTGGCGAGAGCTCAAGAGCGTGATAGATTTCTGGATTGCCGAGGGGGTAAAGATCTTTCGCGTCGACAATCCGCACACCAAGGCATTCACCTTCTGGGAGTGGGCCATTGGCGAGGTGAAGCGCGCACATCCCGACGTGATTTTTCTCGCGGAGGCCTTTACGCGGCCCAAAGTCATGCACCGCCTGGCGAAAATGGGCTTTTCGCAGTCTTACACGTACTTCACCTGGCGCAACACCAAGCGCGAACTGACCGAGTACTTCACCGAGCTTGCGCACGGACCCGGCCGTGAATACTTCCGTCCGAATGTTTGGCCAAACACGCCCGACATCCTGAACGAAACCCTTCGTGGTGGTACGCGGGCCAGCTTCGCATTGCGGCTAGTGCTCGCCGCGACGCTGGCGGCCAATTATGGCATCTACGGACCAGCCTACGAACTGCTCGAGGGCACGCCGCTCGAAGCGGGCAGCGAGGAGTACCTCGACTCAGAAAAGTATCAACTGCGCGCTTGGGACCTCGAGCGTCCCGACAGCCTGCGCGCCCTGATTGCTCGCGTGAACCACATCCGTCGCGACAACCACGCGCTTCATGCCGACTGGAGCCTGCGCTTCATTCCCGTCGATAACGATCAGCTGATCGCGTATGCGAAGACCGAGCTGGAAACCGAAAACGTGATAGTGACTGTCGTGAATCTCGATCCCTACAACACGCAGACCGGCTGGCTGGAGTTGGATGTCGTCGCGCTGGGCCTCGCAGATGAAGAATCCTTCCAGATGCATGATCTGCTCAGCGATCAGCGCTTCTTGTGGAAGGGCGCGCGCAATTTCGTGATGCTCGACCCGCACCGCGCACCGGCACACATTCTCCGACTGCGCCGACGCGGGCGCAGCGAACACGATTTGGACTCTTTCCTATGAGGCATGGCCGAGCATGAACGCGCTCCGTTCAATTGGCGTCGAAGCACCGGACGATCTTTCTGTCCTCTCAGTCGCAGGCGACCCGCTTTGGTATAAGGACGCGGTTATCTATCAGGTGAACGTCAAGGCATTCTTCGATTCTAACGACGATGGCATGGGCGACTTCAAGGGCCTGACCTCGAAGCTAGACTACATCAAGGACCTGGGCGTCAACACCATCTGGTTGATGCCTTTCTATCCCTCGCCGCTCAAGGACGACGGCTACGACATTGCCGAATACAACAACGTGCATCCGCAATACGGCACGCGCAATGACTTTCGCATCATGCTGCGCGAGGCGCACCGGTGCGGGCTGAAGGTGATCACAGAATTGGTCATCAACCATACCTCCGACGCTCACCCATGGTTCCAGGCGGCGCGCCGCGCGCCACCTGGCTCGACCAAGCGCAATTACTACGTCTGGAGCAACACGGAAGAGAAGTACAAGGGCACGCGCGTCATCTTCACCGACACCGAGACGTCAAACTGGACCTGGGATCCGGTGGCCAAGGCCTATTACTGGCATCGCTTTTTCAGTCACCAGCCCGATTTGAACTTCGACAATCCGCAGGTGCTGAAGGCGATTTTCCGCACCATGCGTTTCTGGCTCGACATGGGCGTAGACGGCTTCCGACTCGACGCGATTCCCTATCTGGTCGAGCGCGACGGCACCAACAACGAAAACCTTCCCGAGACCCACGCCGTCATTAAGAAACTTCGCGCAGCAGTCGATGCGCGCTACGAGAACCGCTTCCTGCTGGCCGAAGCCAACCAGTGGCCGGAGGACGTGCGCGAATATTTCGGCGATGGCGACGAATGCCACATGGCCTATCACTTCCCCTTGATGCCGCGCATCTACATGGCCATCGCACAGGAGGACCGCTACCCCATCATCGAAATCATGCAGCAGACGCCGGAAATACCCGAAAGCTGCCAGTGGGCAATCTTTCTGCGCAACCACGACGAGCTGACCCTGGAGATGGTTACCAGTAAGGAGCGCGACTACATGTACAGCACGTACGCCGCCGACCCGCGTGCACGCATCAATCTGGGCATCCGCCGCCGGCTCGCACCCCTGATGGAAAACGATCCGGACCGCATCAAGCTGATGAACAGCCTGCTGTTGTCCATGCCCGGTTCGCCCATCATCTACTACGGTGACGAGATTGGCATGGGCGACAACGTGTTCGCAGGGGACAGAAACGGCGTGCGCACCCCCATGCAATGGAGCCCCGACCGCAACGCAGGCTTTTCTCGCGCAGATCCGCAGCAGCTTTATTTGCCGCCGATTATGGACGCAGTGTACGGTTACGAAGCCATCAACGTGGAGGCGCAGTCGCGCGATGCGAGTTCGCTGCTCAACTGGACCCGGCGAATGCTGGCAGTGCGCAAGACCAGTCGCGCCTTCGGACGCGGCAGGCGAACCTTTCTTAAGCCGGGCAACCTCAAGATACTGGCCTATCTCACAGAGTACGACGAGGACGCGATCCTGTGCGTCGCTAACCTGGGTCGCGCCGCGCAGCCCGTCGAACTCGATCTTGGCCGCTTCAAGGGGCGCGTTCCAGTCGAAATGCTGGGCCGTGCCGCCTTTCCTCCCATCGGCGAATTGCCCTACCTGCTGACCTTGCCAGCCTACGGTTTCTACTGGTTTCGCCTCGCTACCGACGTCGAGGTACCGCACTGGCACGACGAGCGCCTTGCCGTCGAAGATCGGCCCGTGCTGGTTCTATTCGACGGATGGACCAGTCTGTTTCGCGACCGAGTGGTGCCCTGGCGCATTGGCATGGCCGAGAAAACGCGCACGCAGTTCGAAACCGATACCTTGCCTCGCTACATCGAAGCGCAACGATGGTATGCAACCAAGGGCAGCCTCATCAAGCGCGCGCGACTGGCGGACCATACGCTGTGGGAGGATGGGAAGCTAAGCTGGCTCGTGTCGGTGGTCAAACTCGATGGCCCTGGCGAGCCTTCGACGTATTTCATACCCCTGGCGCTCGCCTGGGAAGATCATGACGAGGCGCGCTTGCGCAACCTGACGCCGACAAGCATCGCAAGAATCCGCCAGCAGGGCAATGTGGGCGTGATGGGCGACGCGTTTTCGGATGAGGTGTTCTGCCGCGCTGTAATCCAGGCGATCGGCGCCAACAAGTCCTTGCCCACCGCGTATGGCAAGCTGCATTTCAGGCCCACCACTGCATTCGAGCAGATCGCCGGCGCTGATTTTGCGCAGCTGCCGGTCGGCCGCCCACTGGCGCAGAGCAGCAACACCATCGTAAGCCTCGGCGAACGCTTGTTCCTCAAGGGCTATCGCCGCCTGCGGGTGGGCGTGAACCCAGAACTCGAAGTGGGTCGCTTTCTCACAGAAGTCGCGAATTTCCCCAACTGTGTTCCCGTTGCCGGTGCTGTGGAATACGCCGCTGCGGACGGCAGCATGATGACCTTGGCCCTGGTCCAGGCCTATGTTTCCAATCGAGGGGACGGTTGGGCCTACACGCTCGACTATCTCGAACGTTACCTTGAGCACTATCTCACCAGTACCGAAGCCTTGCCACCAGACGTGCATGGTGCCTACCTTGCGTTGATTGCCAAGCTCGGCACACGCACCGCAGAATTGCATCTGGCATTTGCCCAGCCTAGCGACGATCCTGCCTTCTCGCCAGAACCGCTCGGGCAGGCTGATATTGAGAGCTATCGCACGCACGCGATTGCCGAGGCGCGCGCGACCTTCGCACTGCTCGACGTAAGCATCAATCAGTTGCCTGATGATGCACGCAGCGACGCGCAAGCCCTGCTTGCAAGGCGCGACCATGTTCTCTCGCGCATCGATACCTGTACCGCCAAATCATCGGCGGCACGCAAGACGCGCTACCACGGCGACTTTCACCTGGGCCAGGTGCTGCTGGTAAAGAATGATTTCGTCATCATCGACTTCGAGGGCGAACCGGCGCGAAGCTTCGAGGAGCGACGTGCCAAACAGTCGCCTCTGCGCGACGTGGCTGGCATGCTGCGCTCCTTCAGTTACGCGAAATGGCGTGGGCTTCGACACGTCGCCCGGGATGCAGCCTCGTTCGACAAGCTCGCGCCGCTGGCGCGCGCCTGGGAGATCGAGGTGCGCCAAATGTATCTTCAGGCCTACGATCAGGTTGCTCTTGGCGCCGGAATTTACGGAACTGCGGAAGCGGGATGTGGCCTGCTCGATCTTTTTGAACTGGAAAAGGCCTTATATGAACTGCGCTACGAGATAGGCAATCGACCCGACTGGGCACGCATTCCGCTGCAGGGCATCCTCGGTCTTGTCGAAATGCGCTAGACCTGCGGGGCATAACCGGGAAATAGGAGGAAACATGGAAAATGTGGACATGCTGCTCGAGCCCGTACGAGCGCTTCTTATGCAAGTCGGCGCATTCCTGCCGCGGCTTGCGTTGAGCATTGCGGTCCTGATCGCCGGCTGGTTGCTGGCCAAAGTCGGGCGCTTTGCCATCAAGAAGGCCCTGCGCGCGATCAACTTCAACGTGCTCACCGAACGCTCGGGTATGGACGGCTTCTTGCGTCAGGGCGGAATGGAGACTGATACGACGGGCGTTATCGGTGTGCTGGTCTATTGGCTGGCCATCCTAGCCGCGCTGATCATCGCCTGCAACGGACTAGGCCTCACCTACGTCACCGATCTTCTGGGTCGGGTAATCATGTTCGTGCCCAACGTGATCGTCGCGTTGATTATTCTGGCCTTTGGCGCGTACTTCGCTCGCTTTGTCGGCGACGCCGTGCTTACCTACTGCCGGAACATTGATCTGCAGGATGCGGACTTTCTCGGAAAGATCGCGCAATACGCGATCATGATTTTCGTCGTGCTCATTGCGCTCGATCAGATCAACGTCGGCGGCAATATCGTCCGCCAGAGTTTTCTTATCGTTCTTGCCGGAATCATGCTGGCATTCGCGCTGGCCTTTGGTCTAGGCGGCAAGGACTGGGCGGCAGCAAGACTCGAGCGATGGTGGCCCAAGAAGAAAAGGGACTTAGGCGACGACTTAAGCTGACCCGCCAGTTCCGCAAGACCTCGCCCCCGCATGGGTTATTAAACGCTATTGAGGTCCAACGATGCAATCTCACATACTGGCAATCCGTCCCCGTCTCTTTCTCCTTTGCAACGACCTTTTGCCGGGGAGCCACTGTTGAAAGAGGAAGCCCTGATCACGGCCGTTTGGCCAGGACGCGCCTATCCGCGTGGTGCCACTTGGGACGGCGAAGGCGTCAATTTTGCCGTCTTTTCCGAAAACGCCGAAAAGGTCGAGCTGTGCATCTTCGATGATAAGGGACGCTACGAGCGACAGCGCATCGTCGTGCGTGAACGCACCGACGACATTTGGCACTGCTACCTGCCTGAAGCGCGGCCGGGACTGGCCTACGGCTACCGCGTTTACGGCCCTTACCAACCCGAGCATGGCCATCGCTTCAATCCTCAAAAGCTGCTGATTGACCCCTATGCCAAGGATCTGATCGGCGCCTTGCGCTGGAGCGATGCGCTCTATGGCTATATCGTTGGGCATCGCAAGGAGGATATGTCCTTCGACCGTCGCGACAGCGCCGCCTTCATGCCCAAGTGCCGCGTCCTGGAAACGGCATTCACCTGGGGTGAAGATCGTCGGCCCGACGTTCCGTGGCAGGACATGGTGATCTATGAGTTGCACGTGCGCGGCTTCACCATGCAGAATCTGGAGGTGCCCGCTCGCCTGCGCGGAACCTATGCGGGCCTGGCCTCCGCGCCGGTAATCGAATACCTGAAACGGCTTGGTGTTAGCACGATCGAGCTGATGCCGTCGCACAGCTACGTCAACGACCGCGCGCTCGTTCAGAAAGGACTGCAGAACTACTGGGGCTACAACACGCTGGACTTTTTCGCGCCGGAATCGCGTTACTCCGCGTCCAAGAACGTGAAGGAGTTCAAGACGATGGTGAAGACCCTGCATACCGCGGGAATCGAGGTCATTCTCGACGTTGTCTACAACCACACCGGCGAGGGCAATCACATGGGGCCGACCTTGTCCTTGCGGGGCCTTGACAATGCTGCCTACTACATCACCAAGCTCGACAACCGTCGTTTCTATGACGATTTTACCGGCTGCGGCAACACGGTGAATCTCGAACACCCGCGCGCCCTGCAGTTAGTGATGGACTCTCTGCGTTACTGGGTGGAAGACATGCATGTCGACGGCTTCCGTTTCGATCTTGCCTCCGCGCTGGCACGCGAAGGCGGCGTGGTCGAGCATCTGGGCGGCTTTTTCGACGCCATCCGTCAGGACCCTATCCTCAATCGGGTCAAACTGATCGCCGAGGCGTGGGACCTGGGACAAGGCGGCTATCAGGTCGGCCATTTTCCTCTGGGCTGGTCCGAGTGGAACGACCGTTATCGCGACGGCGTGCGCGCCTACTGGAAGGGCGACGGCGGCGTGATCGGCGAAGTAGCGCGCCGTCTGACCGGATCAAGCGACCTCTACGCGCATTCCGGTAAACGCCCCAACGCCAGCATCAACTTCATCACCGCCCATGACGGATTCACGCTGCACGATCTGGTCTCGTATAACAGCAAGCATAACGAGGCCAACGGCGAAGAAAATCGCGACGGCAACAACAATAATCTGTCTTGGAACTGCGGAGTCGAGGGGCCAACCGACGACCCCGAGATAAACCGGATTCGCGGACGGCAAAGACGCAATCTCCTGGCCACGTTGCTGCTTTCGCAGGGCGTTCCGATGCTGCTTGCTGGAGACGAGATTGGCAACACGCAGAACGGCAACAACAATGCCTATTGCCAGAACAACGAGATCGGCTGGCTGGACTGGAGTCCGAGCGAGGAACGCACGGCCCTGCTCGATTTCGTGCGGCACCTGATTGCCCTGCGTCGCACGCATCCGAGCTTCCGCCGGCGCGAGTTCTTCGTCGGGCGCCCGGTCAATGGCGACCTGATCAAGGATCTATTGTGGCTCAAGCCTGACGGTCTAGAAATGCACGACAAAGATTGGGGTGACGGCAACGCGCGCTGCCTCGGCATGTGCAGCGTCGGCAGCGGTATTGTCGACATCGGAAAACATGGTGAATCGATTACGGATGACGACTTTCTCGTCCTCTTCAATGCGCATCACGACGATATCGACTTCGTGCTTCCGGACTTGCCAGGCGCATCATGGAATGCCGTGCTCGACACGTCGGTAGAGACCGGTGAAGCGCCAGTGCAGGCCTTTGCGGCCGGCGAAACCTACGGACTTCGGGCGCGATCGCTCGCGCTGCTGACGCGTGTATTAGCCGAAAACAAATGAAGCGGGCCCACGTAATGCCTTTTGGCGCCACGCACCTCGGGTCGGGAGAAACTCGCTTTCGCCTGTGGGCGCCTGGCGCAGCGCAGATCGAACTGGTGCTCGGTACAGCCGACGACGGGCCGCGTCTGCCCATGCATGCGGTAGACAATGGCTGGCACGAACTCAAGGTTCAAGGCGCCGGGCCGGGCACACGCTATCGCTACCTGGTGGGCGCCGGTGATAATCGCCTTCTTGTACCAGACCCTGCATCGCGCTACAACCCGGACGACGTGCATGGCGCGAGCGAGGTCATCGAACCGCGCACCTACACGTGGTCCGATGACGCGTGGCGCGGCAGGCCCTGGGAAGAAGCGGTGATCTACGAACTACATCTGGGCGCATTCACCGCGGAGGGCAGCTACGCCGCCGCGCAGAAGCATTTCCCGGAACTCGTTGCGCTCGGCATCACCACCATAGAGTTGATGCCCCTGTCCGATTTTCCGGGGCGGCGCAACTGGGGCTATGATGGTGTGCTGCCCTTTGCGCCCGATGCCTCGTACGGTACGCCGCAGGAACTCAGGGCCTTCGTGGACGCGGCGCATACGCTCGGCTTGATGGTGCTTCTCGATGTGGTTTACAACCACTTCGGCCCCGAAGGAAATTACCTCCACACCTACTGCCCTCAGTTCTTCAACCCGCAACATCACACGCCGTGGGGTGCCGCGATCAATTTTGACGGCGAGATGAATCGCCCTGTGCGCGATTTCTTCGTGCATAACGCGCTCTACTGGATCGAGGAATATCGCTTTGACGGCCTGCGCCTGGACGCGATTGACGCGATCCGCGACGACTCCAGTTTTCACATCGTCTCGGAGCTCGGCCGCGCACTCCGCAAAGGGCCGGGCCGGGAGCGCCACGTCCATCTGGTGGTCGAGAACGACGCCAACCAGTCGCGCTTTCTCGAACGCTCCGCCGACTTGACGCCGCTCTACGCAACGGCCCAGTGGAATGACGACATCCACCACGCAGCCCACGTCATTGTCACTGGCGAGACGGACGGCTACTATGCCGACTATGCCGACGCGCCGCTTGCACATTTTGGCCGCGCGCTTGCCGAGGGCTTCGTCTTTCAAGGCCAGGCCTCGCTTTTTCGTGGCGGCGCGCCGCGCGGAGAAACCAGCGTACATCTGCCATCAGGCGCCTTCGTTTCCTTTTTGCAGACCCACGACCAGATAGGCAATCGCGCGCGAGGCGAACGCATTCATGCGCTCGCGGACAAAACGCTGCTCGATGCCGTATATGCTATTGTGCTTTTGTCTCCACAAACGCCCATGCTGTTCATGGGCGAAGAGTTCGCCGCCTCGGCGCCCTTTCTCTTTTTTTGCGACTTCGGCCCTGAACTCGCCGAGGCAGTATCCAGCGGGCGGCGCGACGAGTTCGGCCGATTCGCCGCATTTCGCGACGAAGCAACTCGCCTGCACATACCCGACCCGAATGCCGAAGCGACGTTTGCCGCGTCCAAGCTGGACTGGCAGGAGCGTGAGACGCCTCCGCATGGCGAACGCCTGGCACTGATACACGAGCTGCTCTTGCTGCGCCGTGCCCATCTGGTCCCGCGACTAGTCGGACAGCGGGGCGCCGGACGCTACTGGATGGACGGGACTGCCCTGCGCGTGGAATGGCCGCTCGCCAACGGCACGTCTTGGCATCTGCTGACCCACCTTGGCAGAAGCGTCACGGAAAACTCGCAACGCCCGCCCGGCGAGGCCATCTATTCGAAACGACTGACATCGCTAGGCGAGGGGCGGATGCGGCTCGCTTCCGGAGCCGTACTTGTAACCCTGGAAGCCCCCCGTGACTGAGGCGCGCGCCGCGCTGGAGCGTCTGTGCGTACGCTTCGGCGTCGCTCCGGAATACGACGACATCTGGGGTGCGCGGCACACCGTTCCCGATGCGAGTCTTGTCGCGCTGCTGGCGGAGTTCGAGATTGACGCGAGCACGCCGGAACGCATTGTCGAGGCAGAACGCGCCGCCTTGGTCGCGGCGTGTTCTGAAGTGCTACCGCCGGTAACGACATGCGAGGCTGGAGTCCAGCCCTGTTCGGTGGAGCTCAGACTGCCAGCAACCTTGGCGCACCTGAAGTGGATAATTTCCGAGGAAGGCGGCGCGACCCACGTCGGCGAGACGGACGTAGCTGCGCTTGCACAGCGCCTTTTTGCCGAACTTGACGGCCAGCGCTATTGCGCATGCAAGCTGGTCCTGGAAATTGCCCTACCGTTGGGTTATCACACACTACGCATCGACGGCGTACTCGGGGCAACCCTGATCGTTGCCGCACCTGGTCGTTGTTACCGCCCTCCCGGCCTGGAAGATGGCGGCCGGGTGTGGGGGCCGGCGGTGCAACTTTACGGCCTGCGTTCGGCGCGCAACTGGGGCATCGGAGACTTCGGCGATCTCGGATGCCTCCTCGAGCAGTGGGCCGACCGAGGTGCCGGCATCATTGGCCTCAACCCGTTGCACGCGCTGTTTCCACACAATCCGGCACACGTCAGTCCTTACAGTCCGTCGTCACGACTGCGGCTCAATACGCTTTATCTTGAGGTGGAGGCGATCGAGGATTTCCGCGCGTCTGAAGACGTCCAACGCCAAGTACGTTCGGCCGAATTCCAGGCACGTCTGGCGCGCCTTCGCGATGAGCCGCTGGTCGACTATCCCGGCGTTGCTGCGGCCAAGTTTGAGATACTGGAAAAACTCTATACTCACTTTCGCATGCACGAGCTCGCCCCGAGGCGCGCGCGCGGGCGCGGCTTTCGCGAATTTCAGCAAAAGGCTGGCGAGGCCTTGCGCCTGCATGCGACCTTCGAGGCGCTGCAGGCACACTTCCACGCGACTGACACGTCGATATGGGGCTGGCCTGTCTGGCCACAAGCCTATCGCGACCACAGATCGATCGAGGTCGAACGCTTCGCGGCCGAGAATCTCGATCGCATTGAATTTTACGAATACCTGCAATGGCAGGCCGAACATCAGCTCGCGCAACTGAACCAGCGCGCGCGCGGACTCGCGGTGGGCCTCTATCTGGACCTCGCGGTGTCGGTGGATCGCGGCGGCTCAGATACCTGGACCAATGCCGAGGCCTATGCTTTGCGCACAAGCATCGGCTGTCCCCCCGACGAGTTCAATCCGAACGGTCAGGGCTGGGGCCTGCCGCCGCTGCGCCCAGACCGGCTTCGTGCCAGCCACTACTTCATTTTCCGTGCAATGTTGGGCGAGAACATGCGCGGTGTCGGCGCACTGCGCATCGACCACGTGATGGGACTAATGCGTTTGTTCTGGATACCACCCGGGAAGAACGCTGCCGACGGCGCTTACGTGCATTACGCGCTGGACGAAATGCTGGCGATTGTGGCGTTGGAAAGCCACAGATATCGCTGCATGGTTATCGGCGAAGATCTGGGCACCGTCGCCGTTGAGATGCGCGCCGCGCTCGCACGCTACGAAGTGCTGTCCTACCGCCTGCTGTACTTCGAGCGCGGACGCGGCGGCGAATTCAGACCGAGCGCGGAGTATCCGCGCGATGCGCTGGTTGCGGTAAGCACGCATGACCTGGCCACGTTGGCCGGTTGGTGGCAGGGCCAGGACCTACGCCTGCGGCAGGAGCTCGGCCTGTTTCCAAACCAGGCGCTTTACGAACAGCAATTGCTCGACCGTGCGCAAGAGCGCGTGCGCATCCTGCTAGCCCTGCAGTACGCCGGTCTACTCCCGGTGGGGATGGAGGTCGAGCCAGAGGGCTCTCCCGCGCTTACGCCGCCGCTGGCCGAGGCGATACATGCCTTCGTGGCCTCTGCGCCATCGTGTGCAATGATGGTACAGATGGAAGACGCGCTCGGCGTCATCGAACAGGCAAACATGCCCGGCACCACCGAGGAACATCCGAACTGGCGACGCAAGCTTCCGGAAACCCTTGAGCAGATCGCCGCGAACGAAAGGGTCAACAGCCTTGCCCGTACGCTCGCCAGATTGCGGCCGCCGGCGCGACTGCATCGGCGCGCCACATCGGCCTCAGAAGCGCGCGTGCCTCGCGCGACGTACCGACTGCAGTTCAACAAGGACTTTACCTTCGACGATGCAGTGCGGGTGCTGCCCTTCCTGGCGCGCCTGGGCGTGAGTCACGTCTACTGCTCACCCATCCTGCGCGCGCGTGCAGGCAGCATGCATGGCTATGACATCATCGCTCACGACGAGATCAATCCTGAACTCGGCGGACGCGATGGCTTCGACCGCTTCAGCATGGCGCTGCGCGAGCACGACATGGGACAGATCATGGACATGGTGCCAAACCACATGGGCGTGCTCGGGGCCGATAATGTCTGGTGGATGGATGTGCTGGAAAACGGCCCCGCTTCGCTCTACGCACAGTACTTCGATATCGACTGGCAACCGGTCAATCCGGAACTCAAGGGCAAGGTGCTGGTGCCGGTGCTGGGCGATCACTATGGCAACGTACTGGCCAGCGGTCAGCTGGTGATTTCGTTCGAACGCGATTGTGGCACCTTTGCCATCGGTTACCACGAGCATCGCTTTCCCATCGATCCTGGCAGCTATTCTGCAGTCTTGAAGCGCGTCGAGCCGCTCGTCGTCGATACGGATGCGCGGGCAGGCATCTCCAGTCTCATCGCTGCCTTTGGATATCTTCCTGCACAAGGGACGGTGGATGCACCCGCGACAGAAGAGCGCGCCCGCGACAAGGAAATGCACAAGACGCGTCTGGCAACCCTTGCTGCGAAACAGCCCTGCGTTCTACAGGCTATCGAGGCCGTGATCGCGGAACTGAATGCACAGAGCGCACACGATGCACTCCACGAACTGCTTGAAGTGCAGGCCTATCGCCTCGCGTACTGGCGCGTTGCGGCGGACGAGATCAACTACCGGCGGTTCTTCGACATTAACGAGCTTGCCGCGCTGCGCATGGAAAACGAACAGGTTTTCGAGGCGACGCAGGGCTTCGCACTGGAACTGGCCGCAGCCGGCATCGTGGACGGATTGCGTATAGACCACCCCGACGGGCTGTACGATCCCGCGCAGTATTTCCGACGTCTGCAGGAAGGTTATGCGCGCAGGGCGGGTATCGTGTTGCCCGAATTCGATGCGCAGGGACGACCGGTTCGTCCGTTATATGTCGTGGCGGAGAAGATCGCAGCCCTCCATGAACAGGTGCCAGATACCTGGCACGTGCATGGCACGACCGGCTATCGCTTCGCTACCCTGGTCAATGGTGTGCTGGTCGATACATCGGCCGGCGCCCGCTTCGATCGCATTTGGCGCGCCTTCACGCAAGAGGACACGCCATTCGTGGAGCTTGCCTACCGAGGCAAGCGCGCCATCATGCGCAACGAGCTGGCCTCTGAACTTACTGTGCTGGCAACCGATCTGTTGCGTATTGCAAGGGCCGATCGGCGCACGCGCGACTACACCTTCAATACGTTGCGCAATGCGCTGGCCGAGGTTGCCGCATGCATGCCGGTCTATCGCACCTACATCGTCGACCACGCTTCGGAGCAGGATCTGCGCTACGTGGACTGGGCGGTCGCGCACGCGCGGCGGCACAGTCGGGCAGGCGAAACCTCGATTTTCGATTTTGTGCGCCAGTCCCTGTTGGGACAGTCCATCGAAAACGCGTCGCCCGACGTGCAGTCACGGGTGCGGCGTTTTGCAATTCGCTTTCAGCAATTTAGTGCGCCGGTGGCAGCGAAGGGGGTGGAAGACACTGCCTTCTACCTTTACGGCCGGCTCGCGTCGCTTAACGAGGTGGGTGGCGATCCGGAGCAATTCGGCGTGCAGGTCAATATGTTCCACGAGTTCAATGCCGCGCGCGCCACCCGCTGGCCGCACACCATGCTCGCCACATCAACGCATGACAACAAGCGTTCGGAGGACGTGCGAAACCGTATCGACGTCCTGTCAGAGATTCCCGCCGGCTGGCGGCTCACGCTGCGCCGTTGGCGTACGATGAACCGCCTACATCACACGACTGTCGAAGAAGTCTCGGCCCCTTCGCCTGCCGACGAATACCTGCTCTACCAGACCCTGCTCGGCACGCTGCCCAGCGCGGGCTTGGACGATCTATCGCTCGGACCTTATCGAGAGCGTATCGAACGCTACATGATCAAGGCCGCGCGCGAGGCCAAGGCACACACCAGCTGGATCAATCCCGACCAAGACTACGAGAACGCGCTGACCGCCTTCGTCCGTGCTCTGCTCGGAGAGGTCCGCGCCAACCCGTTCCTCGACGATCTGCATGCCCAGTCCGTCGCGACTTCCTGGTTCGGCGCCCTGAATAGTCTGTCAATGGCGCTAATGAAGTTCACCTCGCCCGGTGTTCCGGACATCTATCAAGGCAACGAGCTCATGGACCTCAGCCTGGTCGACCCGGACAACCGTCGTTCGGTCGACTACGACCGGCGTGCGCGCTGGCTGGAAGAGATGGTGACGCTGCTCGGGCAGGGCAACATCGCGCAGCGTGTCAACGACTTCGCAAAAGCACCGCACGATGGCAAGGCAAAGCTCTGGCTCACCTGGCGCATGCTTGCACTCCGGCAGGAGCTTCCGCAACTGTTTCGCGATGGTACTTACGCAGGACTCGAAAGCGGTGGCGCGCGGGCAGCGCACGTGCTCGCGTTTGTGCGCCGGCATCAAGGCGCTTGCCTGCTTTCCATCACCGGCCGGCTTTTCGCCCGCCTGCTGGGCGAACCAGGGGCGCTGCCGCTGGGCGCAGGCGTCTGGCAGGATGCCTATGTTGAAGTCCCTGAACTTGCGGAGGGCACGCGACTCGACAATGTACTTACCGGAGAGACGCTCCTGGTCGAGAATGCGCGCATCAGCATGGCGCAGGCTTTTGCCAGTTTCCCTGCCGCAGCCTTGCTTGCGCGGGCACGCTAGGCTCATTATCCGTGAGAGCCGCGTGATCTGCGCCGCCGGAGCGCGAACTATCAGTATGCACTGTTCGACCCTTGGAGGAATTGCATGCAAAACGATCAATCGAGCCTGGACAGGCGTAGTCCGAAGGATTCGGGGGGCCACCGCTTCGTCAGCGTATTGACCAAGGCCACCTACGCCGTCGTGTTGGCGGGCGGTCGCGGCAGTCGCCTGCATGAACTTACGCAGTGGCGCGCCAAACCTGCAGTTCCCTTCGGGGGAAAATTTCGCATCATTGACTTTACCCTGTCGAACTGCGTTAACTCCGGCGTGCGGCGCATTGGCGTTGCCACTCAGTACAAGGCGCACAGCCTGATCCAGCACTTGCAGCGCGGCTGGAGTTTTCTCGACGGGCGATTCCGCGAATTTGTCGATATTCTTCCTGCCACCCAGCAACTCGACGAAGCGTCCTGGTATCAAGGCACGGCCGATGCTGTGTTTCAGAATCTTGACATCATTCGTCACAACCGACCTTCCTACGTACTCATACTCTCGGGCGACCATATCTACAAGATGGATTATGGCCGCATGTTGGCCAGTCACGTTAGGCGCGAGGCCGATCTGACGGTGGCGGGCATCGACGTCCCTCTGTCCAAAGCGAATCAGTTCGGCGTCATGAGCGCAGACGCGGAAGACCGCATTACCGGATTTGACGAGAAGCCCGAGCATCCGCAGCCCAAGTCCGATGACCCGGAACATGTGCTGGCAAGCATGGGTATCTACGTCTTCAACACGCAATTTCTCTATGCGCAATTGGCGCGCGATGCTGCGGACACCGAGTCTTCTCACGACTTCGGAAAGGACGTCATTCCCAGGGCCCTGAAGCATGATCGCGTGTTCGTCCATCGCTTCGCCGACAGCTGCGTCGGCGTTCCCGACCATGGCATGCCCTACTGGCGCGACGTGGGGACCATCGACGCCTATTGGGAAGCGAACATGGAACTTACGAAGATCACGCCAGAGCTAGACATGTATGACCGCGACTGGCCGATCTGGACTTACCAGGAGCAGCTTCCGCCGGCCAAGTTTGTCTTCGACGACGACGACCGGCGCGGCTCGGCGATCGACTCCCTGGTATCGGGCGGCAACGTCATCAGTGGGGCCACGGTAAGGCGGTCCTTGTTGTTCAGCAATGTTCGAGCTGAAATCAATGCGCAGATTGAGGACTCGGTGGTATTGCCTGGGGTGCAGGTCGGCGAACGTGCCCTACTCAAACGCTGTGTGGTGGACAAGGGGGTATGGATTCCCGCCGGCCTGGAAGTGGGCGTAGACCCGGTGCTCGATCGCCAGCGATTTCATGTGACGGAGCACGGCATCACCCTGATCACGGCTGAAATGCTGGGGCAGAAATTCCACCGATTTGGAACGCAGGATTAGAACGCGCATAGGCGGATTGCGAGTCTGCTTGTTTTGTCGCCCGGTGACGCTGCGTCTTCGGCCGACAACGAATAACATAATTCATGCTCAGGACTTTCCCCTACGCAGGAGAGTGGCGAAATTGCTCATTGCTAAGTGTCTTGTCCGTGTATCAATCTGCCTCCCCTCGCAGATGGCGTGCTGGGTGGTCTGTCAAACTCCGGACGTCAATTCTTGGCTGAGGTTCACGACCGGTCGCACCAGACAGTTTCGCGATCCGAAGCCGACTTTGAGAAAATCATGCAGGCCGTTCAACTTGGACTGGACTGGATCATCCCCCGCGATGCTTGCATCCTGAAAATTCAACTGACCAGAGAAACCAGAAAATCATGACCGGCACTGTCTATAAACTCGAAGTGAACCCCCATATTCCAGAACGGCTGGCACGACTGGAAGAACTCGCCTACAACCTGTGGTACAGCTGGGACCGTCCAACGCGCGGTCTATTTTCCAGCCTTTCGCACCCCCTTTGGCAGGCGACCGGCCACAACCCCAAAGCTTTTCTGAAGCGCGCCGACCAGAAGTGCCTCGACGCCGCGGCCGAGAACACGGTCTTCCTGGGCAGCCTGGCGCGCGTGCTGTCCGCCTACGACAGCTATCATGAGCTCGCTTCCCTGTCACGCGTCCATGAAAGACCGCTCATGGATGACGACCTCATCGCCTATTTCTGCGCCGAGTTCGGTTTTCACGAGAGTCTACCCATCTACTCCGGCGGCCTGGGCATTCTTGCGGGTGACCACTGCAAGGCCGCCAGCGACATGGGGCTACCCTTTATCGGGATTGGCCTCCTCTACCGCCAGGGCTACTTCCACCAGACATTGGATGCCGACGGGCGCCAGAAGCCGATCTACAGCGATTCCGATTTCGACGACCTGCCCATATCTTCCGTCCTGGACGCCGCTGGCAAGGAAGTGCGGGTCACCGTCGACCTGCCCGACCGCGCCGTCCAGGCTAAGGTCTGGGAAGTGCAAGTCGGCCATGTGCGCTTCATCCTCCTCGACACCTGGCTTGTTGAAAATCTAGAACACGATCGAAACATCACCCACCGTCTCTACGGCGGCGACCGCAGCAACCGTATCGAGCAGGAAATCCTCCTCGGCGTAGGTGGCGTCCGCGCGCTGGCTGCCATCGGCCTCAAGCCCACTGTCTGGCACGTGAACGAAGGGCATGCGGCCTTCCTTATCCTCGAACGCGTCCGCAGCATGGTCCTGTCCGGTACACCTTACGCCGCAGCCATGGAGGCCGTGGCCGCGAACGTGGTATTCACCACCCATACGGCGGTACCGGCCGGACACGACCACTTCTCCGAGGGCATGATCCGCCACTACTTCGCCCTGTGGTGCCAGGAACTTGGCGTGTCTCCCGAGCAGTTGCTGGCCCTGGGGATGGAACCGGGCCAACCGGAATTCAATATGACGGCCTTGGCCATCCGCGGCTCGCGCCATCACGGTGGCGTGTCGCGCATCCACGGTGAGGTCTCGTCTGAAATCTGCAGCCACCTCTGGCCTCAGATCCCTGCCAAGGAAAACCCCATGGACTACGTCACCAATGGCGTCCATCTGCCCACCTTTCTCGCCACCGAGTGGTATGAAACCTTCGACCGCTACCTCGGTGTTGGCTGGCAACAGCGCCAGACGGAAGTCTCCAGTTGGGACGGCATCGACCACATTCCCGACCAGACTTTTTGGAGTATCCGCCAACTACTCAAGGCACAGCTGCTTCACCTGGTCCGCCATCGGGTGGGGGAACAGCACCTGCGCAACCAAGGCTCGCCGTCCCACCTCGACCGCCTCCTGAAACTCGCCGACCCAAGCAAGCCCAACGTCCTGACGATCGGCTTCGCCCGCCGTTTCGCCACCTACAAGCGCGCCGCCCTGCTATTTCAGGATCCTGTCTGGCTGGAGGAAATCATCTCCGATGCCGACCGACCAGTGCTCTTCCTCTTTGCCGGCAAGGCTCACCCGGCCGACCAGCCGGGGCAGGAACTCATCCACTATATAAACGAGATGTCGCGCAAGCCACAGTTCGAGGGCCGTATCCTCCTCGTCGAGGGGTATGACCTTCAACTTTCCCGCCGCCTTGTTGCCGGCGTCGACGTCTGGCTCAACAACCCCATCTATCCTCTGGAAGCCTCCGGCACCTCGGGCATGAAGGCCGGCATGAACGGCGCCATCAACCTTTCGATCCTTGACGGCTGGTGGGGCGAAGGCTATGACGACACGGGCAAGGTACCGAACGGCTGGGGCATCAAACCCGCCTCCGGCCATCTCGACGAAGCCAGGCGTGATGCGGAAGAAGCCCGTAGCCTCTACGAACTCCTTCAGGATCAAATCATCCCGACCTATTACCGCACGGGCCCGATGGGCTACTCGCCGGAGTGGGTAGCTATCTCCAAGCGTTCCATCGCCACCGTCGCTCCGCGCTTCAACGTTATTCGCATGGTTGGTGAATATGTGGAGAAATTCTATGCGCCCGCGGCCCAGCAGGGACGCCGCTATGCCGCTGACGATTTCACCTCGGCGCGCGCCGTGGCCGACTGGAAGTCGCGCATCCGCGCCGCCTGGCCCGGCGTACGCCTGCGCCGCCTCGACACCCCAGCTGGTCGCGTCAAGTTCGGCCAACCCCTGCGTATCGAAATTGCTGTCCAGTTGAACGGCCTTCGGCCGGCAGATGTCACGGTCGAAGTCCTCTTCGGCCGTCCGGCTGCCGATCACCTCAGCAGTCGGGCCCGCCACTACCCACTGGTCTGCGACGGCACGACCGGGCAAAACGAGCAGCTTTTCGTCCTCGACCTGACACCGGAACAATGTGGCAAGCTGGAATACCGCGTCCGCGCTTTCCCTTTTTTCCCGTTGCTTACGCATCAGTTCGAGCTGGGGCTCATGGTCTGGCTGTGAGGTCGCCGACGAAACTCGTCCCATCACCTGCCAAGAAGGCGCTGGCAGGGCACGCAGCAACCTTGCGCCCGCAACGCCCGCGTGAGATTTTCCCTGGTGGTCTGGATCGCTTCAACCAGTTTTTGATTCGGGACGATGGACTGCCGCTCCATTTCTCCAGAAAGCGAATCACTGCAGCAACATTAGTCACGCAACTGGACAACCAGCTGACGCCGCTATTCTCCAGCAAAGGCGCGTTCGCGCAATTCGACGCCTCGCCCAGTGGACTGATCGACACCTTGAGAAACTCATGAGCCGCCTCTCGATACTCTTCGCCTCTTCCGAGATGGCGCCCTGGGTGAAAACGGGCGGCTTAGGCGACGTTTCGGCCGCTTTGCCGGCCGCCCTGCACCGCGCAAAGCATGACATCCGTGTGCTGATTCCTGCTTACCCGGCACTAATCAAAGCATTTCCGAAGGCCAGCTTGCTCGTCGAGCTGCCCGCGCTTGCCTCCGCTCTGCCGCCCGCGCGTCTGCTTGGCGCCGAGTCGGCGGGCCTGCCTCTGATCTTGCTCGACTGCCCGGAATTATTCGATCGGCCGGGCAACCCCTATCTCGACGCGCGTGGGCAGGACTGGGCCGACAACGGCATCCGTTTCGGTCTGCTCTCGCGGGTTGCGGCCCTGCTCGGGCAACCCATGTCTCCACTCGGCTGGCAGCCGGATGTCGTGCACGTCAACGACTGGCAGAGCGCGCTTGCCCCGGCTTTCCTGCATTACACTCGCGGCGCTGCCTCTGTCGTGACCGTACACAACGTTTCATTCCCGGGCTGCTTCGAGCGTGACCTCCTGGCTGGTCTCGGTCTTCCCCCGCAGGCATGGCGTTTCGACATGGTCGAATATCACGACCAACTATCCTTCCTGAAAGCTGGCCTGCAACTCGCAACCCTCATTTCCACCGTCAGCCCAACTTACGCACGCGAGATTCAGGACGAGGAGTTTGGCTACGGCTTGGCTTCGCTGCTTCGCCACCGTGCCGGTCAGTTGCGCGGCATTGTCAACGGCGTTGACAATACCCTCTGGAACCCGGCGACCGACCCGGCACTGGCAACTCCTTATGCGGCCAACCGGTTGGCTGCCAAACGTGACAACAAGCGCGCACTGCAGAAAGAAATGGGGCTCAATGTTACGCTCGAGCGTCCCCTATTCGGTATCATCAGCCGACTGACTAGGCAAAAGGGCCTTGATCTCGTCCTCACTCTTGGCGAAGGGATCACCCATCTGCCGGCCCAAGTCGCCATTCTAGGCAGCGGCGACAAAACGATGGAAGCTGGCTTCCGTAAACTGGCCGGACGTTTCGCGGGCCAGATTGCCGTCAAGCTGGGCTTCGACGAAGACTTGGCTCACCGTATTGAGGCCGGAGCCGACTGTTTTCTGATGCCGTCGCGCTTTGAGCCCTGCGGTCTGAACCAGCTGTACAGCCTGCGCTATGGCACGCCGCCCATCGTTCGCGCCACCGGCGGGTTGGCCGATACGGTGGTCGACGTCAGCGAAAGTTCGCTGGCCGACAAGACTGCCAACGGCTTCGTTTTTGACGAAGCGACACCGCACGCTCTGTGGCTGGCAATGGAGCGTGCAACCCACTGCTGGAATAACCGCAAACTCTGGCAACGCATCCAGCAGAACGGTATGCGCCGCGATTTTTCTTGGGAACACGTTGCCTACGATTACGTCGCACTTTATCGCGATGCCATCGCGGCCCGCCAATGAGTCCGCGCACGTCCGAAATCGCCATCGTCGCCGCTATTGCCAAAAATCGGGCCCGGTGCGAGGCGCGTCGAGGCAGTTGTCCCCTGAGTTATCCGGCCAACGACTGAATATCGTTGGCCGCCGAGTGCGACTTGACCGCAAAGAGTGTACAAGTTGATCGTCATAGTCTTTCGCAAAGACTTGTCCGTAGCCGAACTCGCTGTTGCTGAGGGAAGAGGAAATGAAATCGCCAAGCCTGTATTCCAAGGGGTTGGTTTGGTTTCGGGCGTCATCACGATTTTAGGCGTGCTGCCCGCGGGTGCTGACCCATGCTCTGTAAATTCGCAGCGCCACTTGAGCATCGTTTGCAGCGTAGATTATCTGCCGCTCGGTGAGATGAGGCGTTGCCCAGTTGCTGGTCGTGGTCTTCTTCGATTTCTGAAGCTTCTGGCCAAAGAAATGCGCTACAGCCACTTTGGCGCCAACCGTCCCGCGATGCCCCGGTCCGCGCAGAACTTCACCAAGGTCGAGCACGTTGTTTGTCTCTATACTCAATCTGGATTTCAAAGCGCTGCGGTCATTTCCAAGGCCAAAACCAACTTTCAGTAATCTGGGCGACTCCAGAATTGCTTTCAATTCCCTGGTGCTGTGCACTTGAGAAATCGGGAAGAGGTAGGCGCGGGTTTCGGTCGCCAACTGAACGAGATGTGGGCCTGTCGAGGTCTCTCCTATCCGAAAGGTTGGTTTCGATTCGGTATCGAATCCTATTGCGTCGGCCGTCATCAGGACATCAAAAGCCTCGCAGAAAAGCGCTTCCGAATCAACCAGCCTTACATCGGCAATCGCAATGCCCTGATAGGCAGGAAGCTCAACTGCACTCAAGGAAGTTCTACTCAAAATCACATCGCTCAATTCAAAATCCCCTTTATCTTGTGCGCCGAAAAACCCCGTCGAAGCGATCTGGTTCGCGTAGCGAACCTTAGGTGAAGCCGACGCGTTGGCGCGGGGATGAAAGGTGCTGAGCGCGAAGCGGTCATGGCGGCCGTTGCTGTTTCTCGACGTACGGTTTAATGATGGTCAGTGGCGCGCCACCGCACGACGCGGCAAAGTACGACGGACGCCACCGCAGTTCTTGCCAGTCATGCGGTACCAGGTTGGGCCGCTCTTGTCGCAACAGGCGCGACGACACGCCCTTCAGACTGCGCACTCGCGACGAAAGGGCAACTCTTGGCGGATACGCCACCAGCAAATGCACCTGATCGGCTTCGCTGTTCATCTGAACCCGTCGCGCTTCAAGTCCCCGCACATGCTCGCGAAATGCGCTTTGCGCCGGTCAATGGCGTCGCCATCGAGTACGTTTCACGGTATTTTAGCGTGAACACTTGCCCGCGCATTCCCCCTGCCAGTCCGACTGGCTCGCATGCGAACCTTTAGTGCCGACATATGCGGTGATAAGGCGAAAATTGGCGTTGGACTGCCCCTCGGTACGTGATGCGACGATTCAGAGGTTCACCCGACAGGCAGTATCAGGGAATGATGTGTTTTTACATTGGCTCGCAAGCCGATCAACGTCATGGCTAGTACGCCTTTCCAGATATCACTCAGCCTGTGTGGCGCATGCCTGACGCTGTCTGCGTCTACCGTACAGACTGAGCTGGACGGCACTTGTTTGTTGGTGCCAGAAGGGCGTCGGTGAGCGCACCAACGCTCGCGGTTGCCGCCAGAAGCCGTTGATTTTTACCGGAAACATGTGGTTACAGAACGGCGACAAAGGCTCCACAGACGAAAGTATGAAGGGCAACGTAGACTGGCGTTATTGCATCAGACTTCGTGCCTTCGAAACCTGTTTTCGAAATTTCAGTCGCCGCTACCAATATGGAGGGGATTCTCTTGCGGGCTGTCTGGGGCAAGGTCCGGTCCGCCAACGCTTCGGCTGCCTCGTGATGGAGCACCAATGAAAAAGAACCTGCTGTGGCTAGTGTTTGTATTGTTGACGACGATGGCGCAAGCTGCGTCGCTCGACTCGGGAACGCCTCTTCCCCCCGAGTTGAAACCGGTTCAGCAACAGGCTCAGGCGGCACACCTGGCGGCTGAACTACTGACCCGCTACCACTACAAAGCAATGCCCCTCGACGATGCCATGTCGGAGAAGATATTCGACCATTATCTGAAGTCGCTTGATGCCGAGAAGGTCTTTTTCGTCCAAACCGACATTGACCAGTTGGCCGGCGTTCGTACCAAACTCGACGATGCCATTATCGATGAAGATCTCAGCGCTCCCTTTGCCATTTTCAATCTCTATGCGCGACGAGCGGCCGAGCGTTTTGCCTACGCCCGCAGCCTGCTCAAGGATGGGTTTGATTTCCAGAAGAACGAAAGTTATCAATACGAACGGGAAAAGGAAGCCTGGCCGAAATCGGAACTGGCGGCGCACGAGTTGTGGCGCAAGCGAGTCAAGAACGACTGGCTACGGCTCAAGCTTGCCGGTAAAGACGACAAGAACATCGTCCAGACGCTCGACAAGCGTTACGACAATTCACTCAAGCGCATCGGCCGGGCAAAGAGTGAAGACGCCTTTCAGACGTTCATGAACGCCTACACCATGGCCATCGAACCGCACACCGGTTACATGGGGCCAGGGGCAGCAGAGGATTTCGACATCTCGATGAGACTCTCCCTCGTCGGCATAGGCGCCACGCTGGAGGAAAAGGATGAATACGCCACGATTCGCGAACTCGTGCCCAGTGGCCCGGCGGCGCTCTCTGGTCAACTGAAGGTCGGCGACCGCATTGTCGGCGTCGGTCAGGGAAAAAGGGGTGTCGTGACGGAAGTTCTGGGTTGGCGTCCAGATGACACCGTTGCGCTGATCCGCGGCGCGGCCGACTCGAATGTCCGGCTCGACGTGCTCCCCGCCGATGCTGGCCCGGATGGCAAACACAAGATGGTTTCACTCATCCGGAAAAAGATCAGCCTGGAAGAGCAGTCTGCCAAGAAATCGGTCCTCTCCGTGGTTGACGGGAAGACCACCCGCCACATCGGCGTGATCTCCCTGCCGACCTTCTATCAGGATTTCGAAGCGCACCAAAAAGGCGAGCGGGATTTCAAGAGTGCAACCCGCGACGTGGCGCGCCTGCTGGACGAGTTGAAAAAGGCAAAGGTCGACAGCGTTCTGATCGACTTGCGCAACAACGGCGGCGGTTCATTGAGCGAAGCGGTCGAACTTACCGGATTGTTTATTGGCAAAGGGCCGGTGGTGCAAGAACGCGACGCCCAGGGCAAGGTTACCGTGGAGGAGAAGACCAGCGTCGGCGTCGCTTGGGATGGTCCGCTTGGGGTCCTGATCAATCGGAATTCAGCCTCTTCGTCGGAGATATTTGCCGCAGCGATTCAGGATTATCACCGCGGCTTGGTGATTGGCGAGGCGAGTTTTGGCAAAGGCACGGTGCAAACCATGATCAATCTCGATGAGGTCGCCAAGAATGAGAAACCGAAATTCGGCGATCTGAAATTGACCGTTGCCCAGTTCTTCCGCATCAATGGCAGTACCACGCAACTGCGCGGCGTGAAGCCGGACATTCCCTTTGCGGTTTCCGACGAGGAGAGCCTCGGCGAATCGAGCTTCGACAATGCACTCCCTTGGGGTCAGGTCAAGGCCGTCGAGTATTCTCCAGTTGGTGACTTGAAGGGACTGCTCGCTACCCTGCTAACCCGCCATGAAGCGCGCGTGAAGAACGACAAGGACTTTCAATACCTGCAGGAAGATGTCGCCGAGTTCAAGCTGCAACGTCGGAAAAACCTGGTTTCGCTGAACGAAGCTGAACGACGCAAGGAACGCGATGCGCACGAGGCGCGGCTGGCATCCCGTGAAACACGGACGGATGCCGGAACGCGCGTGCGCGAAGTTGTTGTCGGCAAGGAGCCCTCGTCGAGGAGGAATGATGCGCTGCGGGACGATGGCCTGCAGGGTGACGAACGTAATCTCGCCACTGAACTGGCGGCTGAAAAAGCGCAGAAGAATGCGAAAGACATCGCGCTGAACGAAGCTGTCCATATCCTCAGCGACGAAGTCGAGCTGCTGAAAGCCAGCGGCCGACTCGCCGCCCGGGTCAAGTCGCCTTCCCACTTGATTCCGGGGCAACAACCGGGGGCGGACGCTGTTCGTACCGGCGTCTGGTAATGGGCGGGTCCGCTACGCCCACGCCCCGCGGCTACCCTCTAACCGGTACGCTGTTCGAACGGCTCGGCCGGGCCGGCCTCGTCGACGAGCTGCTCCGCTTCAAAGTCGCGCTCGACGCGCGCAACGGCGACGGCAACAACGCCCTGGCGCTTGGCTGTGTGTCGAACGACGTGGCGGTCGTCCAGCGCCCGATTGCCCCTGGCATCGCTCAGGATAACTGCAACGACATGGACGCCACGGGCCTGATGTACGGCGCCGCCAGCGGCGAGGCGGCGTTGGTGGCGCTGCTCCTGCAGGCCGGCGCCGACTCGCTGCTGTGCAATCTCGACGACGCCAAGGGGAGTGATCTGGCCGCTAGCCGCGAATGCCTGACCCAGCCGCGCCACACCACCGACTGAGGCCGCCATGGTGTTGCCGACACTCAATAAGTATCGCGCGCTTGAGCGCCTGCTCGGCGTTCTGGCGAACTGGAAAAATGCGTCCGATTGCCTGGAAGTGAGCGACCGCTGGCAGGCGGACGAGCAGGCGCTCGGGTTGTGCAAACCGTCCGAGCCGGGTCTTGCCGCCTTCGTCTTCACCTACGCGCAGGATACGGGGCGCTACGGCGTACATCTTGAATATCCGGATCAGCTGCAGGCATTTCAGAGCGGCGTGCCGCTGTCCTACGAGAATCTCGAACTTGGCCGCTTGATCGAGATGCTGGCAGTGCATTTTGACATTCCCGATCGCTTGGCCGACGCTCCTCCGACGCCTCGCGCACCGGCGTGAGCCGGGTAGGTCAATGCCTTGTGACGCCCGCCGAGCCGAAACCTAGGGCAAGCGCTTGCGCGCAAGGGATGGACTGGCCGCCGCGCTTTCGGCCCCGGCACTACATCGGTATTCGCCAGGGCGAGCTCCGGTCCATTTTTTGAATGCGCGATGGAAGGCGCTAGTTTCGGCAAAGCCCAACTCGTTGGCGACTTCCGTGAGGCTCAGACTGGTCTCGCTGAGCAGTGAGATGGCCAAGTCGCGGCGTAGGTCATCCATGATCGAACGATAGGACTGTCCTTCGTCGTCAAGGCGACGGCGCAGGGTGGCCGTCGAGGCGTGAAACTGACTGGCCAGTGTTGAAAAGTCCGGCCACGTCACCGGCGGCATATCGCGCAGGCAGCGCCTTATCCTGGCGGACAGACTGGCGCTGTTCTTGTACTTGACGAGAAAGTTGGCTGGCGCACTGCGTAGGAATTCCTTCATGGTCCGTTCGTTCTGGAGGTTCGCCATGTCCAGATAGTCGGCCGCGAACGTAATGCCCGAGTGTGCCTGATCGAAGTTCAGGTTCTGCGAAAACAGGACGCGCCATTCGTCGCCGAACGCGGGTTCGGGACAACGGAAATCGGCTTTGAGCAGGGGGATTCTCCGGCCGATCAGCCAGCAGGCCAGACCGTGCAGCATGATCAGATAGGTCCCGTAGGCAAAGGCCCGCTTCGGCGCGGTCGTCGCGTCGGGATGCCCGGAATGCAGGTCGGTTAGCACGATGCGGGCAACGTCGCCATCACGGTGCAATTCCCCTGTCATGTCGTCCAGGAGCAGGCGAAAGAAACGCAGCGCCCGACGGAGCGCGCGCTCGAGCGTGTCGCTGTGGATCACGGCATGACAGAGCAGGGTAAAACTTCCCGCCTTCATGCGATGACTATCCATGCCGAAGAATTCGTCGTCCAGAGCTTGTGCGATCAGATGCCACAACTGGCCGTAGTGCTTTGACGAAATCCGCGCCTGCGGCGAATCGAGCAACTCGGGCGAAATGCCCGCCTGGGTCAGCAGCATTGCCTGATCCAGACCCAAGCGCCGAACGCAAACCAGAGCTTCGTCGACAAAGCTGATCGATATGGTTCCTTTTTCAATATTTTTCGTGTCCATATCGTCATTAGACCGGTCGTCACTTGCAGATTCTAGCATTCAAGTTGAGCGATTTCGGCATGGAGTCGGCGCCGGCCATTGCATAGAGTCGCTCTTTTAGTCGATCGGCGATGCATCTTGGTTCGATCGGCTATTGACCAGCCAAGGAGAGAGAGTCATGCAGATCAAGGGCAACGTATTCGTAGTAACCGGTGGCGCTTCCGGTCTGGGCGCGGCAACGGCCCGCATGATCATCGAGCGGGGCGGCAAGGTCGTGCTGGCCGATGTCAATCCGGAAGCTGGGGCCCGGGTCGAAGCCGAACTAGGGGCGAACGCCCGTTTCATCGCCACCGACGTGACCAGCGAGGAGAGTGCGCGACAGGCATTTGCCGCGGCGACCGCCCTGGGCACGTTGCGCGGCCTGGTGAATTGTGCCGGCGTCGCGCCGGGTGAAAAAGTGGTCGGCAAGGAAGGCGCGCACAAGTTGGAATCCTTCGCTCGCACGATCAACATCAATCTGGTGGGCAGCTTCAATATGCTGCGCCTGGCCGCCGAAATCATGAGTAAGGCCGAGCCGGATGAACAAGGGGAGCGGGGTGTCATCGTCAGTACCGCCTCCGTGGCTGCCTTCGACGGCCAACTGGGTCAGGCGGCCTATGCCGCTTCCAAGGGGGGCGTGGTCGCCATGACCCTGCCCATTGCCCGCGAACTGGCCCGTTCCGGTATCCGCGTCATGACCATTGCGCCGGGCATCATGGAAACGCCGATGCTGCTCGGCATGGCGCCCGACGTTCAGGAGGCGCTCGGCAAAATGGTGCCGTTCCCGTCCCGCATGGGTAAACCAGCCGAATACGCCGCGCTGGTCGAGCACATCTTCAGCAACCAGTACCTGAACGGCGAAGTCATCCGCCTCGACGGCTCGATCCGCATGGCTGCCAAGTAAGCAGGATCGCCTCAGATATCCCTCGCTACGCCGAAAGGAATTTTTCATGTCCCAACAAGATCCCATCGTTATTGTTTCCGTTGCTCGTACGCCCATGGGCGGCTTCCAGGGCGACTTCAATACCCTCGCTGCGCCGCAGCTTGGCTCCGTCGCCATCAAAGCGGCCGTGGAGCGCGCCGGCATCAAGGCTGAGCAGGTTGAAGAAGTGGTGTTCGGCAACGTACTGCAAGCCGGTATCGGCCAGGCACCGGGCCGCCAGGCCGCCCTGGGCGCTGGCTTGCCCCTGTCCGTCGGCTGTACCACGATCAACAAGATGTGCGGCTCCGCCCTCAAGGCCGTGATGCTGGTGCACGACAGCCTGCTGGCCGGTGCCTACGAAATCGGTATCGCCGGCGGTCAGGAATCCATGTCCAATGCCCCCTACCTGCTACCCAAGGCGCGTGTCGGTTATCGCCTGGGCCACGGCCAGATGGTCGACCATATGTTCTTTGACGGCCTCGAAGATGCCTACCAGAAGGGCCGCCTGATGGGCTCCTTCGCCGAGGAATGCGCCGAATCTTACGGCTTCACTCGCCAGGCCCAAGACGAATTCGCCATCCGGTCCACCACCCGCGCCCAGAAGGCGATCAACGAAGGCCTATTCCAGTGGGAAATCGCCCCGGTCAGCATCGCTGGCAAGAAGGGCGAGGTCGTGGTGGCGCAAGACGAGCAGCCACTGAAGGCCCAGATCGACAAAATCCCCGGTCTGAAGCCCGCCTTTAGGAAGGATGGCACGGTTACCGCCGCCAACTCCTCCTCGATCTCCGACGGCGCCGCCGCTGTGGTGCTGATGAAGGCCTCGAAAGCCAAGGCATTGGGCCTGAACCCAATCGCCAGGATCGTCGGCCACACCACGCACGCGCAGGAACCGAACCTGTTCACCACGGCACCTGTTTTCGCCATGGAAAAGCTGCTGAAGAAGAACGGTTGGCACGTTGACGACGTGGACCTGTGGGAAATCAACGAAGCCTTCGCCGTGGTCACCATGGCCGCCATCCATGACCTCAAACTCGATCCGGCTAAGGTGAATGTGCACGGCGGCGCCTGCGCCCTCGGCCATCCGATCGGTGCTTCCGGCGCCCGTATCCTGGTGACCCTGATTGGCGCCCTGAAACACTACGGTAAGAAGAAGGGCATCGCCTCGCTGTGCATCGGCGGCGGCGAAGCCGTGGCCGTTGGCGTGGAAATGCTCTGAGCCTGAAGTTCTGAATAGGCGAGGCAGCACGTTGCGCCGCCCCGCGAAAAAAATACTGAACGGAGTAGCAATGATTCTGACGCAGGAACAGGAAATGATCCGCGACTCCATGCGCGCCTTCGCGCAGGAGCGCCTCGCCCCCTTCGCCGCCGAATGGGACAAGAACCACACCTTTCCCGCCCAGGCACTGAAGGAGTTGGGCGCACTTGGCGCGCTGGGCATGTGTGTGCCAGAAGAGTGGGACGGTGCCGGCATGGACTACATGAGTTTGGTGCTGACCCTGGAAGAAATCGCCGCCGGCGACGGTGCCACTTCGACCATCGTCTCGGTACAGAACTCACTGGCCTGCGGCATCACGATGAAGTACGGTACCGACAACCAGAAGGAAGAGTGGCTCAAGCCCCTGGCCCGAGGTGAAAAGCTCGGCTGCTTCTGTCTCACCGAGCCGCATACCGGCTCCGACGCCGCCGCCATCACCAGCCGAGCCGAACGGGATGGCGACCATTTCGTGCTGAACGGCGTGAAGCAGTTCATTACCACTGGCAAGCACGCCCATATGGCCATCGTCTTCGCCGTCACCGACAAGGCGGCCGGCAAGAAAGGCATCTCCTGCTTCCTGATTCCCACCAATACGCCGGGCTTCATCGTTGGCCGTACCGAAGAAAAGATGGGGCAGCACGCTTCCGACACCGTGCAGATCATCCTGGAAAACTGTCGTGTTCCCGCTTCCGCCTTGCTGGGCAAGGAGGGCGAGGGCTACAAGATCGCTCTTTCCAATCTGGAAGCCGGTCGCATTGGCATCGCCGCCCAGTCCATCGGCATGGCCCGGGCCGCCTTCGAGGCGGCCGTGCGCTACGCCAAGGAACGGGTTACCTTCGGTTCGCCGATCATCGAACACCAAGCCGTTAATTTCCGCCTGGCCGACATGGCCACCTTGCTCGATGCCGCCCGCCTCCTGGTATGGCGCGCCGCCAGCTTGAAGGATGCCGGCAAGCCCTGTCTGACCGAGGCTTCCATGGCCAAGATGTTCGCTTCCGAAGCCGCCGAGAAGATTGCTTCCGACGCCATCCAGATCCACGGCGGCGTGGGCTATACCTCGGACTTCCCGGTGGAACGTATCTACCGTGACGTGCGGATTTGCCAGATCTACGAAGGGGCCAACGACATCCAGCGCCTGGTCATCGGGCGCGCCATCGCCGCCGCATAAACCCCGGAGAGGGCGAGAGGAGACAAGGCCATGGGACCTTTGCAGGGATTCAAGGTCGTCGAGTTCGCGGCGCTCGGGCCGGCGCCGATGGGGGCCATGTTGCTGGCCGACCTCGGCGCCGAAGTCGTGCGCGTCGAGCGCAAGGCGAGCGTCGGGGGTCGCCCGACCGCCGACCTGTTCGATCCAAAGATTGACATCCTGAACCGCAGTCGGCGGATCGTCGCGCTTGATCTGAAAAAGCCGGAAGGCCTCGCGGCGGCGCTACGCTTGGTGGCCGGCGCCGACGCCCTAATCGAGGGCTTTCGGCCGGGCGTTATGGAGCGTCTTGGTCTGGGCCCAGACGTCTGTCTGCAGCGCAATCCGCGCCTGGTTTACGGCCGAATGACCGGCTGGGGCCAAAGCGGGGTGCTGGCCAACGCGGCGGGTCACGATATCAACTATCTGTCCCTCTCCGGGGCTTTGCATTCGATTGGCGAGAAGGGTGGCAAACCCGTGGTGCCGCTGAACTTGGTCGCCGACGGCGGTGGCGGCGCCATGCTGCTGGCGATTGGCGTGCTCGCCGCGCTGCTGGAAGCACGTGGCTCCGGGCGAGGCCAGGTGGTTGATGCGGCGATGACCGACGGCGCCGCTACGCTGATGGCGATGATGTACACGCTCAAGGCGATGGGCCAGTGGTCGTCGGAGCGCGGCAGCAATTTGCTCGACGGCGCCGCTCATTTTTACGACACCTACCGCTGCCGTGACGGCAAATGGCTGTCGGTTGGCGCGATCGAACCGCAGTTCTACGCGTTGCTGTTGGACAAGACCGGCATCACCGACCCGGCCTTCAATGCCCAGTGGGATCGCGCGCAGTGGCCCGTCCTCAAGGAAAAGCTGGGCGCCGTGCTGGCCACACGGACGCGCGATGCGTGGTGCGCGCTACTGGAAGGTACCGACGCCTGCGTGGCGCCAGTCCTCGACATGGACGAGGCACCACGGCATCCCCATAACCGCTCACGCAACACGTTCGTCGAGGTGGACGGCATCACGCAACCGGCGCCGGCGCCACGTTTCAGCCGCAGCACGCTAGTTGGACCACGCGCGCCGCAGGCAGCCGCAGATGGCGGTGCCGTCCTGGGTGACTGGGGCTTTTCTGCAGAGGAGATCATCGCGCTGCGCGCCAACGGTGCGCTATAAGTTCGGCATCATTCTTGTAAGCGAACCACAGGGGAAATCCATGGACACTTTTGAATACATCCTCACCGAGACGTGTGGCAAGGTCGGACTGATCACCCTCAACCGTCCTCAGCAGTTAAATGCCTTGAACGACGGGGTGATGGACGAGCTGGCCGAGGCGCTGGACGAGTTCGAGGCTGATGATGCCATCGGCTGCCTGGTCATCACAGGCTCGGAAAAAGCCTTCGCCGCCGGTGCCGACATCGGCGTCATGGCCGGTTTCAATTACCTGGACGCCTATCGAGGCGACTTGATCACGCGCAACTGGGAACGGGTCAAAACCTGCCGTAAACCGGTCATTGCGGCGGTGGCCGGCTTCGCCCTCGGCGGCGGCTGCGAACTGGCGATGATGTGCGACATGATCTTCGCTGCCGATACCGCCAAATTCGGCCAGCCGGAAATCAAGCTCGGCGTGCTGCCGGGCGCCGGCGGCACGCAGCGTCTGCCGCGCGCCATCGGCAAGGCCAAGGCCATGGACCTCTGCCTGACGGCACGCCTGATGGACGCCGTCGAGGCGGAAAAAGCCGGCCTCGTCGCCCGAGTCATTCCCGCCGAGCGTCTGATGGCGGAAACCCTCGAAGCGGCGGAAAGGATTGCCGGCTACTCGCTGCCGGTGGCGATGATGATCAAGGAATGCGTCAACCGTGCTTATGAAGGCGGCCTGAACGAAGGCCTGCTGTTCGAGCGCCGCGTGTTCCACGCCGCCTTCGCGCTGGAAGACCAGAAGGAAGGCATGGAGGCTTTTCTTGAAAAACGTCGGCCGGTTTTCAAGAATTGCTGACTGGAGTTCTTCAACGCATGACTAGTTGGGCCGGTGCCTGCACCGAAAAACGTTCGGGATGTGCTTGCTTCCACACATTCTGTTTGCTGCTTCCCTTTCAAGGAGACCGTCGTGGCATCCACCAATCCGTACCTGATCGGACTTGATCGCAATCCAGCCAATTATGTTCCCCTGAGTCCGCTCAGCTTTCTCGAGCGCTCGGCGTTTGTTTATCCGAATCGTATTTCCGTGATCCAGGGAGACCGGCAGTACACCTGGGCCGAAACCTACCAGCGTTGCCGCCGCCTGGCCTCGGCTTTGTCCGGCCTCGGGATCGGCAAGAACGACACGGTGGCCGTAATGCTGCCCAATACCGCGCCGATGTTCGAAGTGCATTTTGGCGTACCCATGGCCGGTGCCGTGCTGAATACCCTCAACACCCGTCTGGATGCCGAAACCCTGGCGTTCATGTTGCAGCATAGTGAGGCCAGGGTACTGATCACCGATCTGGAATACTCCGGCGTGATTCGCAGCGCCCTTGAACTGATGGAAGGGCGCAAGCCGCTCATCATCGATGCTGTCGATCCTGATTTCATCGGCGGCGAATTGCTTGGCGAAAAAAACTACGAGGCATTTCTCACCGAGGGGGATCCCGACTTTGCATGGTCTCTGCCGGAGGACGAGTGGGACGCCATCGCCCTCAATTACACGTCGGGCACGACAGGCAACCCGAAGGGGGTCGTCTATCACCATCGCGGGGCGTATCTGAATTGCGCCAGCAACATCATCTCCTGGGGAATGCCGCCGCACGCCGTGTATTTGTGGACCTTGCCGATGTTCCACGCCAATGGCTGGTGCTTCGTCTGGACGCTGGCGGCCAACGCGGGGACCAGCGTCTGCCTGCGCAAAATTGATGTCGGCGTGATCTTCTCGCTGATCCGTGAGTACAAGATCACACATATGTGCGGCGCGCCGATTGTCTACGGTATGTTGATCAATGCTCCAGAAGCGTTGCGCGCCGGTATCGAGCATCAGGTGAGTGGCTTGATCGCCGGTGCGGCACCTCCCGCCGCCATCATCGAGGGGGCCGAGCGGATGGGATTCAACATCACCCACGTCTATGGTCTGACCGAAACTTACGGTCCCGCCTCGGTCTGCGCCAAGCACCCCGAATGGGACAAGTTGCCGATCGACATGCGCACCGCGAAGAACGGCCGTCAGGGTGTGCGTTACCATATGCAGGAAGCCATCGCTGTCCTCGATCCTGACACCATGCAGCCCGTCCCGTGGGATGGCGAAAGCATGGGCGAGATCATGTTCCGCGGCAACCTCGTCATGAAAGGCTATCTGAAGAACCCGTTGGCCACGCAAGAATCCTTTGTCGGTGGCTGGTTCCATACGGGAGACTTGGCGGTGGTCCATCGCGACGGCTACGTCAAGATCAAGGACCGGTCGAAAGACGTCATCATCTCCGGTGGCGAAAACATCTCGTCGCTTGAAGTTGAGGATGTTCTCTATCGCCATCCCGCGGTCATCGTGGCCGCTGTCGTTGCCAAGCCCGACGATAAATGGGGGGAAGTGCCGTGCGCCTACATCGAACTGAAAGACGGTGTGACGGTCTCAGATCATGACATCATCGCGCACTGCCGAACGCATCTTGCGCACTTCAAGGTGCCCAAACAAGTTGTTTTTGGGGAACTGCCCAAGACGTCTACCGGCAAGATTCAGAAATTCGTTCTTCGCCAGATGGCCAAGTCGGCCCTGGCCATCGAGTAAGTTCTCACGCGGGCGCCGATGCGGATCGGCGCCCAGTGTCTTTCTTCGAAGGGCCGCTTGATCTGGCCCGCGACTTTTTGCTGACGCCATGAAACATATCGTTGTCAACGGCTTGCGCCTCGAATACCGGGATCATCCGGCGACCGTAGCGGGGCGTCCGACCTTGTTGATGCTGCACGAGGGCCTGGGTTGTGTGGCCATGTGGCGTGATTTTCCCGAGAAACTGGCGAGGGCAACCGGTTGCCGCGTGCTAGTCTGGTCGCGTGCCGGCTACGGCGGCTCGCAGGCCTATACGGAAGCGCGGACCCTGCGCTATATGCATCGCGAAGGCGAAGAGGCCCTGCCGGCCTTTCTGGCCGCGCTCAAGGTCGAACGTCCGCTACTCATCGGACATAGTGATGGCGGCAGCATTGCCCTGATCTTTGCCGGTGCCTTTCCGGCGGTGCCGCTCGGCGTGGCCGTCATGGCGCCGCACGAATTCGTTGAGGAAGAAACGTTGGCCGGCATACGTGTCGCCCGCACGGCCTGGGAGACGACCGATCTGCCGAAGAAGCTGGCGCGCTACCATGACGCGCAAACTGAACGCGTCTTCAGAGAATGGAACGATTGCTGGCTGTCGCCGCCTTTCCAAACCTGGAATATCGAGGAATACCTGCCAAGAATTCGCTGTCCGGTATTGGCCATTCAGGGAGAGGACGATGAATACGCGACGATGCGCCAGATCGAGGCGATTGCCGAACAGGTGCCGGGCACGCCATTGCTGAAACTGCTCAACTGCGGCCACACGCCGCAGCGTGATCAGGAAGCGGCCGTGCTCGGCGCGCTGACTGCCTTTGTCAGCCGAGTCAGTGCGTCTTGACTTGAGGTTTTTTGCCCGTCGGGAAACGACGTTTCAGGGGAGGTTCAGAATACTCGAATGGCGGTATTTCGCTCTCGGACGAATGTCCATATCATTATCGAGCAGACGCAAATTGTGTCGATGTAGTCGGCTCGAGAGGTCAAGGCTGAACATAGACTTTGAGAGCGCACCCTCATAAAGAATAGTCAGTCCCCTCGTCGGTCAAAGAGACGTGAGAGCGATCCAATGAACCTGGAAAAATATGTAGGACGAATTGTTCGTTTGAATAAGCGGGCTTTTGAAGAAATCAAGAAGCGAGCCAAACGCCAAGGCAATGCCTTGGAAAACTGTTTCCTGGTCGCTGAAGTGAGTCGAGGTGTACATAAGCTGATCTGCTATGGCGCAGGTCTGCGGATTATTGTCGGCGTTTCCGACGTCGTTCTGATTTGAGCCAGTCTCGGTTTTCTCCGCCTCGGTGTGGCGGCCGTGTTCCTGTTTTAGCGCTTGCACCCCGTTTCACGAGTGGCTTCCTGACCGGCTCATCGGAGCAGGGGTTTCGCACAGCGCCTATTTTCTAGGCAACCGAAAAGCCCCCTGGCAGAGCATCAACCTACGCAAGTTATCCCGCGCTTATTCATAGGGCTTTGGGTGGTTTGGGTGGAGAGTCAAAGAGCAATCGGCTTCGAACAAGATCGCCTCTTCGTGGTTGTCTTGCGGCCAATAGCGCGGTTTTGGCCAATCAAGCACCCGCCTCGCGCGGCAGCCAAAGACACTTGCCTTTGCTTTCCTTTTCGATCGCGGTCAGTAGTTCGGCGTGCTCGGCGAGTTCATCTTGGCTGGCGCGCACGACGCGCAGTGGCTTGCGTTGACCGCTGCTCAGCACTTGCCCCGCGACATCCGGTTGCGCGGCGCTATCGTTGCCCAGATCCATGATCAGGCTTTCTTGGCCACGCGTCATGGCGACATAGACTTCGGCTAGGATCTCAGCGTCGAGCAGCGCGCCGTGCAAGGTGCGGTGGGAGTTGTCGACGCCGTAGCGGTCGCACAGGGCGTTAAGATTGTTCTTCTTGCCCGGGTGCAGTTCCTTGGCCATGCGTAGGGTGTCGCAGACGCTGTGGCAGACGCTGGTGACCGGTGCCATGTCGATCAGCGCGAGTTCGGTATTCAGAAAGCCGATGTCGAAAGCCGCATTGTGGATGACCAGTTCAGCGCCGCGCACGAAGTCGAGGAACTCGGCGGCGATGTCGGCGAAGTGCGGCTTGTCCTGCAGAAAGTCGCGGCTGATGCCGTGCACCGCCTGCGCGCCAGCGTCGATGTCGCGTTCCGGGTTCAGATAGCGGTGGAAGTGGTGGTTAGTCAGCCGCCGGTTGCACATCTCCACACCCGCGATTTCGATAATGCGGTGCCCGAGCTTGTATTCAAGGCCGGTGGTTTCGGTGTCGAGAAAAATTTGGCGCATGATGGTTTCCGGTTTGCTAAAGGGTTAGCGGTTGGCCGTCGCGATGCGGTCCGGCAGTTGTCGCGCGACGCTCATTGTCTGCGCCGGGCGGCCAGCAGTTCGTCAATGCCGCGATTGGCCAGTGTGTCGGCACGCTCGTTGCCGGCGTGGCCGGCGTGCCCCTTGACCCAGATCCACTTGATCTGGTGCCCCTTGGCTAAATCGTCAAGGACTTGCCAGAGGTCGGCGTTCTTCACCGGCTTCTTGTCGGCGGTGCGCCAGCCGTTTCGCTTCCAGTTGTGGATCCACTCACTGATGCCTTTTTGCACGTACTGCGAATCGGTGTGGACATGTGCCGTGGTCTGGCCCTTGAGGGCCTCTAAGGCACGGATGACGGCGGTCAGTTCCATTCGGTTGTTAGTGGTATCGGGTTCGCCGCCCCACAGTTCCTTTTCCAGCTCGCCGGCCTGTAGCACGACGCCCCAGCCGCCCGGGCCAGGGTTGCCACGGCAGCCGCCGTCGGCATAGATATTAACGATTTTTTCATTGACCACGTTGTCGGGTTTCCTTGTGAGTTACGGTTGATAGCGCCTTGCGAGACGCTTTTTGGTGGTTCCAGGCGGGCAGGATGAGACGCATGCCATGCACCCGTTTGATGGCGCGCAGGATATACACGCCGCCGGCAAAGCCCCACCAGCGATCGCCTGCGGCTTCCATGAAGTGTGAGCGCCGAAGCCAGCGCTCCTGCGCGAAGGGTGGGGAGTAGCAGCCGAAGCTGCCGCGATCGACCTCGAAACCGAGCAGTTGCAACCAGTCCTTGATGCGTAGCACCGAGAGGTAGTTGCCGTTCCACGGAAAGTCGCCGGGGCACTTTGGCCACCGGCGGCGCAAGCCCCATAGCGACAGGGGATTGAAGCCGACGATGACGAGTTGCCCTTCGGGAATCAGGATGCGCTCGGCTTCCCGCAGGATCTGGTGTGGATCACAGTGAAATTCGAGAATGTGCGGCATCACGACGAGATCGATGCTGCTGGCCGAAAACGGCAGTTGGCGCAGGTCGCAGAGGACGTCGACCTGCCCCGCCTCGCCAGCCGTCTGTTGCAGTGGGATGCGGTTCTGGGAGAGCAGATCGAATTCGGGCAGGCCAAGTTGCAGCGCATTATAGCCAAAGACATCGGCCACCAGCGCATCGACCTTAGTGCGCTCCCAGGCCATGACGTAGCGTCCCTGGGGCGTCTGGAGCCAGGCGTCGATCCCCGGAATTGACATTTTCAGCGTTTCTCCCACAATTGGACAATGTTCGACGTCATCCGAATCCCTGCCTTCAAGGACAACTACATCTGGCTGCTGCGCCAAGGCGCGTCAGCCGTCGTGGTCGACCCCGGCGATGCCCAACCTGTGCTCGCTTGCCTGGCGCAGGAGGATTTGTCGCTGGAAGCTATCTTGATTACCCATCACCATGCCGATCATCAGGGCGGCGTTGCGGGCCTTCTGGCGCAGTATCCGGCGGCGGTGTTCGGCCCGGCGGCGGAGTCTATCACAGCCCTTAGCGCGCCCTTGCGCGGTGGAGAAACGTTTCCTATCGCCTGTCTGAATGTAAATTTCCAAGTGTTCGCGGTCGCCGGCCACACGCTTGGGCACCTTGCCTATTATGGCGCAGGGTGTCTGTTCTGTGGCGATACGCTGTTCGGTGGCGGCTGTGGCCGCCTGTTCGAGGGAACGCCAGCTCAGATGGTGGCTTCGCTGGCGCTGCTGGCGGCCTTGCCCGACGAAACGGCGGTCTATTGCGCCCATGAATATACCGAGGCTAACCTGCGTTTTGCGCTCGCCGTCGAACCCGGCAATCGGCGCTTGCAGCAGCGCGCCAACGAGGTCGTCGTGGCGCGTGCCAAGGGACTGCCGACCATTCCGTCGAGCATCGCGCTGGAGAAGGCGACCAATCCCTTCTTGCGTTGCGATGTGCCCGAGGTTGTTGCCAGCGCCCGGCAGCGCATGGCCGGGGTGAGCGATCCGCTCGAAGTCTTTGCCGCGCTGCGCGAGTGGAAAGATTCATATTGAGCGCCCGCTGACGCCAACGCGTTAATGGAGGTGCTCGGCAAGCCAACCGAGAACCCTCTGAAAGTCGAGTGGGTAGCGCGGCTTTGCGACGGTATTGAGCGCCTTCGGGCAGGCGGTATTAATGCGAATGGCGCTTACTTAGTCTCCCACGCGTGACCATGGAGCTCGATCTTTCGTCGGGCCAGGGCGCAGGGGATCTTCAACCAAGGGAAGGGCTTGGGTCATCGCTTTCGCATTCGGGGCTCAATGCGCGCGGGCCGATTGGCCACCCTGCATTGGGCGATCAGCGAGAACAGCCGCCCGCAATCTTGGGTAACCGACAGACCTCGCGATACCCACTCCGCCCACAGTTGCACTGTATGCTTGAAACTCAATTCCCGCGGATTGATGCCGGCATTACAGGCGGCCTGCGCCATGAGCAGTCGGATCACGTTGTAGGCCAGCAGATGGATCCAGAGCTGTTTGTCGTTCATCTGCGGGCTCTGGCAGCTCAAGACGTCCATGCCGGTGGTGGTCTTGAGGTTGCGTAGGTCAAGTTCGACGTTCCAGCGCCGCGCATACAACGCCGAGAGATCGTCCTTGCTCACCTGCCGATGATCGAGCATCGTGGTGACCAGCACCTGGTGGGCCACTTTGACTT
>Ga0209125_1000617_pt1 | contig 42996 bp, 36 predicted proteins | sample BarGraIncub1131A_FD_184503 | JGI IMG/M metagenome (GOLD analysis project Ga0209125, IMG submission 184503) | Arctic peat soil microbial communities from Barrow, Alaska - Barrow Graham LP Incubations 11-31A (SPAdes) (version 2) | ecosystem: Environmental > Terrestrial > Soil > Wetlands > Peat... | reverse complement strand
GCCGTCACAGATCATCTTGAAGCCCTTGATCGTGTCTTTGAGGGTGACATACTTGCCCGGCGAACCGGTAAACACTTCCGCCACGTGGAACGGCTGCGATAGGAAGCGCTGGATCTTACGAGCGCGGTACACCGACAGCTTGTCTTCTGGCGACAGTTCGTCCATGCCCAGAATGGCGATGATGTCGCGTAGCTCCTTGTAACGCTGCAACGTCATCTGGACGGCACGGGCAACGTTGTAATGCTCGTCGCCCACGACCTGTGGATCCAGCTGACGCGATGTGGAATCAAGCGGATCGACGGCCGGATAGATACCCAGCGAGGCGATGTCACGCGACAGCACGACGGTCGAGTCCAAGTGCAGGAAGGTGGTAGCCGGCGACGGGTCGGTCAAGTCATCGGCCGGCACATAGACGGCCTGGATCGAGGTAATCGAGCCGACCTTCGTCGAGGTGATACGCTCTTGCAGACGGCCCATTTCTTCCGCCAGCGTCGGCTGGTAGCCGACCGCCGAAGGCATCCGGCCGAGCAGCGCGGACACTTCGGTACCGGCCAGCGTGAAGCGGTAGATGTTGTCGACGAAGAACAAGATGTCGCGACCATCGTCACGGAAACGCTCAGCCATAGTCAAACCGGTCAGCGCGACCCGCAGGCGGTTGCCCGGTGGTTCGTTCATCTGCCCGAAGACCATTGCCACTTTGGAATTGCTCATGTTGTCAAGGTCGATAACCTTGGCTTCGGACATTTCGTGATAGAAATCGTTACCTTCACGAGTCCGTTCACCGACACCGGCGAAGACAGACAAACCCGAGTGCTGCTTGGCAATGTTATTGATCAGCTCAAGCATGTTCACCGTCTTGCCGACGCCGGCGCCGCCGAACAGGCCGACCTTGCCGCCCTTGGCGAACGGGCAGATCAAATCGATAACCTTAATGCCGGTTTCCAGCAGGTCGACCGAGGAAGACAGTTCGTCGAACTTCGGCGCCAACTGGTGAATTTCTCGACGCTCTTCGGTACCGATCGGACCGGCTTCGTCGATCGGGCGGCCGAGCACGTCCATAATGCGGCCCAGAGTGGCTTCGCCGACCGGTACGGAAATGCCCTTGCCGGTCCCATTGACCTTCATGCCGCGGCGCAGACCGTCGGAAGAACCCATGGCGATCGTCCGCACGACACCGTCACCCAACTGCTGCTGGACTTCGAACGTCAGGTTCGCTTCGCACATCTCGGATTCTTCGGCCTTGTCGAGCAGAAGCGCGTCGTAGATTCTGGGCATCGCGTCACGCGGGAACTGAATGTCCACCACGGCGCCGATACACTGAACAATGTTTCCTTGACTCATCGTCGTATCCCCAATCAATAAACTATATATCGCGTGGTCAGACAGCCGCTGCGCCGCTGACGATTTCCGAAAGCTCTTTGGTAATCGCTGCCTGGCGAGCCTTGTTGTAGACCAGCTTGAGCTCACCGATCACATTCCTGGCATTGTCGGAAGCCGACTTCATGGCGACCATGCGCGCGCACTGTTCGGACGCCATGTTCTCGGCAACCGCCTGATAGATCATCGCCTCGACGTACCGCACCAAAAGATCGTCGATGACAGCCTTGGCATCAGGCTCGTAAATGTAGTCCCACTTGTTGCCCTCGCCGCCCAACATTTCGCCGGACAGGGGTAACAATTGCTCGATCACCGGCTCCTGCTTCATCGTATTGATGAAACGGGTGTAGGCAATGTAGAGGACATCGATCTCGCCATTCATATAGGCGTCGAGCTGGACCTTGACCGGCCCAATCAGCTTTTCCAGGTGCGGTGTATCGCCCAGGCCGATGACGTGCGAGACAAGCTTTGCACCGGCACGCTGCATGAAGCCGAAGCCCTTGTTGCCGATTGCCGTGGCCTGGAGTTGCTTGTCTTCGACAGCCCACTCCTTCATCCGGCCCAGCGCGAGACGCAGCAGGTTGCTGTTCAAACCACCGCACAGTCCCTTGTCTGACGTGACTGTGATCAGGCCAACATTCTTCACCTGCTCGCGCTTGCTGAGGAATGGATGACGGTAGTCGGTCAGGGCGTGCGAAAGATTGGCTGCTACACGCCGGATCTTCTCGCCATAGGGGCGGGCAGCTCGCATCCGGTCCTGCGCTTTGCGCATTTTGGATGCGGCCACCATCTCCATGGCCTTGGTGATCTTGGCGGTATTTTCTACGCTTTTGATCTTGTTACGAATTTCCTTGCCGCTAGCCATGGCGCTCTCCTCGATCGATCAGGCCAGAGTGGCCTTGAACTCCTCGATCGCCTTGGTGAGCTCTTGCTCAGCGTCAGCGTCAAGATTCTTAGTCGTCTCGATCTTGCTGATCAGAGCGGCGTACTTCTGCTTGACGAAGCCGTGCATCTGCTTCTCCGTCTCCAGCGCCTTCTTCACATCAACATCGTCGAAAGCGCCCTTGTTCACCGCGTGCAGGGTGATGGCCATTTCAGCGACCGAAAGCGGTGAGTACTGCGGCTGTTTCATCAGTTCGGTGACCAGACGACCACGCTCAAGTTGCTTGCGGGTCGCTTCATCAAGATCGGAAGCAAACTGCGCAAAGGCGGCCAGTTCGCGAAACTGAGCCAGCGCCAGACGGACACCACCGCCGAGCTTCTTAATGACCTTGGTCTGCGCAGCACCACCGACGCGCGACACCGAGATACCGGCGTTAATGGCAGGGCGAACACCAGCGTTGAAGAGGTCGGTATCCAGAAAGATTTGACCGTCGGTAATCGAAATCACGTTGGTCGGCACGAATGCAGACACGTCACCAGCCTGCGTTTCGATCACCGGTAACGCGGTCAGCGAACCGGTCTTGCCTTTGACTTCGCCGTTGGTGAACTTCTCAACCCACGCTTCGGAAACGCGAGCAGCGCGCTCAAGTAGACGCGAATGCAGGTAGAAGACGTCGCCAGGGTAGGCTTCACGGCCTGGTGGACGGCGTAGTAGCAGGGATACCTGACGGTAAGCCCAGGCTTGCTTGGTCAGATCGTCATAAACGATCAGGGCGTCTTGACCGCGATCGCGGAAGTATTCGCCCATCGTGCAACCGGAATACGGTGCGATGTACTGCAGTGCGGCGGACTCGGAAGCGGCAGCGGCAACGACGATGGTGTACTCCATCGCACCGTTTTCTTCCAGCTTGCGTACCACGTTGGCGATGGTCGAGGCTTTTTGACCAATCGCGACGTAGATACACATCATGTTCTGACCCTTTTGATTGATGATCGCATCAATCGCCACGGCGGTCTTCCCGGTCTGACGGTCACCAATGATCAGTTCGCGCTGACCGCGTCCAACCGGAACCATCGAGTCGATCGACTTCAGGCCCGATTGCACGGGCTGCGAAACCGACTTCCGCCAAATCACGCCCGGTGCGACCTTCTCGATCTTGTCGGTCATCTTGTGACCGATCGGGCCCTTGCCATCGATCGGCTGACCAAGGGAGTTGACCACGCGACCGAGCAGTTCCGGACCAACCGGTACTTCGAGGATGCGGCCGGTCGTCTTGACCGTATCGCCTTCGGAGATGTGCTCGTACTCACCGAGAATCACGGCGCCGACGGAGTCGCGCTCAAGGTTCAGCGCCATGCCGAAGGTATTGCCCGGAAACTCGAGCATTTCGCCTTGCATCACGTCAGAAAGGCCATGTACGCGACAAATACCATCGGTCACCGATACGACGGTGCCCTGGGTGCGCAGATCGGCGCTGATCTCAAGATTCTGGATCTTGTCCTTGATCAGTTCGCTAATTTCGGAAGGATTCAACTGCATCAAAATTCTCCTAGTTCTTGAGCGCCAACCCCATGCTCTCGAGTTTTCCGCGGACGGAAGTATCGAGAACCTGGTCGCCAACCACAATCTTGACGCCGCCGATCAGGGATTGATCGACGACCACTTCGGCCGTTAGCCGGGTTTTAAAGCGCGCTTCGAGGTCTGCAATGAGATCCGTGCGCTGCTTCTCGTCAAGCGGGAAAGCACTATGGATCGTGGCTTCCGTAACACCTTCTTCCGCGCCCTTAAGCGCCTCGAAGAGGCCTGCGATTTCGGGCAGGACGGAAAGCCGCTCATTTTCGGCAAGCACATCGATCAGATTGGCTTCGCTGCCCTCCACCACCTTGCCGACCAACGACTTGAAGAGTTCGCTCTTCTGCGCGGCAGACAATTGCGGGTTGCCGATGCAGTTACGCATCTGCGCATCCCCGGCGATAGCGGAAAGCAACGACAACCGCTCGGACCAGGCCGCCAGCGCCTTGTTTTCCTTTGCGATGCGGAATACCGCCTCTGCATAGGGGCGCGCGATGGTGACGAGTTCGGCCATGAGCTTAGAGTTCCTGCTTAAGCGCAGCCAGCATTTCAGCGTGCACCTTGGCGTCGACTTCGCGCTTCAGGATGCGCTCGGCACCCGCCACCGCCAGTTCGGCGACACGGTCACGCAATGCGGCGCGAGCCCGTTCGACTTCCTGTTCGATTTCAGCCTTGGCGGCAGCAACGACCTTGTCGGCCTCCACTTTTGCTGCCAACTTGGCTTCCTCAATCAGCTGCGAGCCGCGCTTGTCGGCGCCCGTAATGACTTCGGCTGCTTTTTCCTTGGCCTCACGTAAGGCTTCGGCCGCGCGCTTACCGGCAAGTTCAAGCTCAGTCTTGCCGCGTTCTCCGGCCGCAAGGCCGTCGGCGATCAGTTTCTGGCGGTCGGCCATCGCCTTTTGCAGCGGCGGCCAAACGTACTTCATCGTGATCCAGATGAAGATGCCAAACCAAATCGCCTGGCCAATCAACGTAGCGTTGATGTCCACGCTAACCTCCTGTTAAGAGTTAATCCGAAAAGGAGGAACGATCAGCCCTTGACGACGGCAATGAAGGGGTTCGCGAAGAGCAGGAACAGTGCGATACCGACACCGATCATGGTCACGGCGTCGAGCAGACCGGCGACGATGAACATCTTGACCTGGAGAACAGGAATCATCTCGGGCTGACGAGCAGCACCTTCAAGGAAGCGACCACCGAGGATACCAAAGCCGATGGCGGTACCAAGGGCACCGGCACCGATCAGGATGGCGACGGCGATTGCGGTGTTACCAAGCAACATTGACAGAGCAGCTTCCATTAGTTTCTCCTAGTAAAACGTGCTGAATGGGTTAATCAAAAAGTACTAAAAGTGCATCAAACGGGTTGGATCAAAAAGTTCTACGCCAGCCTAGCCGTGCGATTCGGCAGCCATCGACATATATACGATGGTGAGCATCATGAAGACGAATGCCTGCAGCGTAATGATCAGAATATGGAACAGCGCCCAAGGCAAAGCCAAAGGCAACTGATAGATGCCAAGCAACGCGATGAGGATGAAGACCATTTCGCCAGCGTACATGTTGCCGAACAGACGCAGCGAGAGGGAGATCGGTTTGGCGATGTCCTCGATGACGCGGAACAGGAAATTCACCGGCGCCAGCTTTGCACCGAACGGCACGGTAAAGACTTCATGCAGGAAACCACCGACGCCCTTCACCTTGAAATTCATGGCGATCATAATGACAAAGACGGTAAGCGACAGACCGAAGGTCAGATTCGGGTCGGTCGTCGGCACGGCCTTGAAATGGTGAACCCCCAAGGCACCCAGCGTCAGCGGCAAGAAGTCGACCGGAAGCAAGTCCATGGCATTCATGACGAAGACCCAGATAAAAATGGTGATCGCCAGCGGCGTCACCAGCGGGCTCTTGCCGTGATAGGTGTCTTTCACCTGCTGATCAACAAAGGTCAGCACCAACTCGACCAGATTCTGCCAACCCGTTGGAACACCGCTGCTCGCTCTACGGGCCAGCATGGCCATCCCACCGAAGACGATCAGACCGAGAATGCCCGATACCAGCAAGGTATCCACGTGCACGGTCCAAAAGCCTTGACCAACCTTCAGGTTGGTCAAGTGGTGGCTGATATACTCACTCGTCGTTAGCGCCTCGCCAGAAGCCATATTTCCCCCAGTTTGACTAACGCTGTTTCAGCAGCGCCATCCAATAGACAACAATCGTTGCAGCGTAAGCCAGGAAGAGCGGCAGAGCCGCGAGCCGTCCGTAGCCTTTGAACACCAAGGCGAAGAGCAAAAGGGTTACAGCAAACTTGTAACCCTCGCCAAGCACCTGGGCATGAAATGCTTTTTTGGCGTCGGGGCAAGACGCCCCCGACCCTCGTAGCGCTCGCCAGACATAGGCGTAAGCGCTAATGACACCGATGCCGCCACCGAGTGCTGCGGAAACTGCTGCGTGAATTCCTTGCGCAACTCCCGCCGCCAGCGCGGCAACTAAAGTTACCAAAAGCTGACAGCTGAGCACCCATCGAACTTGAGGATGCACGGCGGACCTCCAAAACCCGGCAAGGATAACAGAGTCTTATATAAGAATCAAACTACAAGTTCAAAAAACATCTATTGGCAAGCCCATGCAGCGCATGCCTTGCAGCCTGCTTTGACGACGCTCGGAACGGCGCAACCCCGCCGCGCATTAATGACGCAGACGTTGGAGGATACCTTCGAGCTGATCGAGACCGCCAAACTCAATCTGCACCTTGCCGGCGCCCTTCTTGTTGGTACGAATTTCAACCTGGGCGCCGAGCAGATCGGCCAATTCATCCTGCAGGCGCACGAGGTCGCGGTCCGGCTTCTTCGCTTCGCCCTCTTTCGGCGGCCGTAAGGCCTGCTGGACCAAACGTTCCGTATCGCGGACCGACAAGCCCTTGTGCACCACGCGCTGGGCAAGCTGAATTTGCAGCACCCCCGACAGCGGCAGCAGGGCACGCGCGTGGCCCATGTCGATCTCGCCGCGCATCAACAGTTCCTGCACCGGAGCCGCCAACTGCAGCAGGCGCAGCAAGTTGGATGCCGCCGGACGCGAGCGGCCGACGGCATCAGCCGCCTGCTGATGCGTCATGGAAAATTCGTCAACTAAGCGTTGCAGGCCGAGGGCCTCTTCGAGCGGATTGAGGTTTTCGCGCTGGATGTTTTCGATCAACGCCATCGCCAGTGCCGCTTCGTCCGGGATGTCGCGGATCAAGGTCGGCACCTCGCCGAGACCGGCCATCTGCGCCGCGCGCCAGCGACGTTCGCCAGCAATAATCTCGTAGTGGTCGTCGCCCACCGGACGAACCAGAATCGGCTGCATCAACCCCTGGGCGCGTATCGAGGCGGCCAATTCTTCGAGCGAAGCGAGGTCCATCTGGGTACGCGGCTGGTACTTTCCCGGCTGCAGGTGGCCCACGGGCAGCGCACGCTGCTGATCCCGTTTGTCCGTTTCGTTGCCGGCCAGCAACGCGTCAAGGCCGCGCCCGAGTCCCTTCAATTTCATGCCATTGCTCCCTGTTCGGCGGTGCTTGTCTTGACGCCGCCGGCCTGGCGGCGCGCCAGCATCTCCTGGGCCAGGGAGAGGTAGGCCTGCGCGCCCTTGGAATTGCGGTCGAAGGCGACGACCGGCTTGCCGTAGGACGGCGCCTCGGCCAAGCGGACGTTGCGTGGAATGATTGTGCGGTAAACCTTGTCGCCGAAGTGCGCTTCGAGCTCACCGGATACCTGTTGCGTCAAGGTGGAGCGTGCGTCAAACATGGTCCGCAGGAGGCCCTCGATTTCGAGCGCCGGGTTGAGGTTGACGCGCACCTTCTTCAACGTCGCGACGAGATCGGTCAGCCCCTCAAGGGCGTAGTACTCGCACTGCATCGGAATGATCACTGCCTCAGCCGCAACGAGGCCATTGACGGTCAGCATGTTGAGCGCCGGCGGGCAATCCATCAGGATGAAATCGTACTCGTCGTGAATGCCGGCCAAGGCATCGCGCAGACGGTATTCCCGGTTGCCCATATCGATCAGGTCGACTTCGGCACCGGCCAGTTCGCGATTGGCCGGCAGGATGTCGAAGCCGAACTCGGTCTTGATCCGCGCGTCGGCAAGCGTCGAGCGGCCGATCAAGATCTGATAGACGCTGGGCAGTGCCTCGCGCTTGAATACGCCGCAGCCGGTAGTTGCATTGCCCTGCGGATCGAGGTCGATCATCAGCACGCGCTGCTCGAGCGCGGCAAGACAAGCCGACAGATTCACCGCCGTCGTCGTTTTCCCGACACCGCCCTTCTGGTTGGTTACCGCCAGTATTTTCGCCAACTCAACTCTCCCCCCGACGCGCTGCGTCGGCCAGCCTCAAGACCACGAGATGCCGCTCGGCTTCAACCCCCGGCACGACCAGCCGATGCACCGCTGCCACGGCAAGATCGACCGGCAAGCGCGCAATTTCTTCGCGCGGCCACAAGCCCTTCATGCCTAGCCAGCACCCGTCGGGGGCCAGCAAGTGCCGGGACAGCGCGACGAAATCGGCCAACTCCGAAAAAGCGCGCGAGATAATCGCCGCGAATTTTTCCGGCGGCTGACACTGTTCGACGCGGCCACAGTGTACGGCAATATTTGGCAAAGCCAGCTCGATCGCCGCCTGGCGCAGAAAAGCCGTCTTCTTCGAATTGCTATCGAGCAAGGTCACGCGTAGCTCCGGGCAGGCGATGGCTAGCGGAATACCGGGCATGCCACCGCCGCTGCCGACGTCGAGCAGCGAGGCGCCGCGCACGTAGGGCCGCACCGCCAGCGAATCGAGCAGATGATGGCTGACCGCCTTTTCCGACTCGCGCAGCGCGGTCAGGCTGTAGGTCTTGTTCCATTTCTGCAGCAGCGCGAGGTAGGCGAGCAACTTCCGCTGCGTCTCGGCCGGCAGCGCGAAACCGAGCGCAGCGAGCCCCTGTTCGAGTTGTCCCGCCTGATTCATCGGCTCACGCGCTCTGGCGCCGCGCATCGAGTGCACCACGCTTCAGATAAACGAGCAGCATTGAAATCGCCGCCGGCGTCATGCCCTGGATGCGCGAGGCCTGACCAATGGTCTGCGGCCGCAGCTGCATGAGCTTCTGCTGTACCTCTTTCGACAAGCCGTTGATCTGGGCGTAATCGAAATCGACCGGCAGACGCGCCTCTTCGTTGGCCAGACTCTTCGCCACCTCGTCGCCCTGCCGGTCGATATAACCCTGGTAGCGCGCCTGGATTTCCAGCTGTTCGATGACCTGTGGGTCGGCCAGCCCGGCGTCGACGCTCGCTTCGCCGCCGTTGTCGCTGACGCGCAGCGTCATCAGTGTCGCGTAGCGCACATCCGGCCGCCGGAGGAGATCGTGCAGCGTGTATTCACGTTCGATCGGCTTACCGAGAACGCGCGTCGCCTCCGCGACCGACACCTTGGACGGCTGCACCCAGGTCGATTTCAGGCGCTGCTGTTCGCAGGCAAGCGCTTCGCGCTTGCTGCAGAACGCCTCCCAGCGCGCGTCGTCGACCAGGCCGAGCCGGCGGCCGTGCTCGGTCAGGCGCAGATCGGCGTTGTCCTCGCGTAGCGACAGGCGATACTCGGCGCGGCTGGTGAACATGCGGTAAGGCTCGGAAACACCGCGCGTGATCAGGTCGTCGACCAGTACACCGAGGTAGGCCTCGTCGCGGCGCGGCCACCAGGCTTCTTTCTCCTGAGTCTGCAAAGCCGCGTTGGCACCGGCCAGCAGGCCCTGCGCCGCCGCCTCTTCGTAGCCGGTGGTGCCGTTGAGCTGGCCGGCGAAGAAGAGCCCGCGAATCGCCTTGGTTTCGAGCGAGGCGCGCAGACCGCGCGGATCGAAGTAGTCGTACTCGATGGCGTAGCCGGGCCGCAGGATGTGGCAATTTTCCATGCCGCGGATAGAGCGCACGATGGCCAGCTGCACGTCGAACGGCAGACTGGTCGAAATCCCATTCGGATAGATCTCGTGCGTCGTCAGGCCTTCCGGCTCGAGGAAGACATGGTGGCTGTCTTTGCTCGAAAAACGGTGGATCTTGTCTTCGATGGACGGGCAATAGCGTGGTCCAACGCCAGCGATGAGGCCGGTGTACATCGGCGAGCGATCAAGGTTGGCGCGAATAATGTCGTGCGTTTGCCCGTTGGTGTTGGTGACCCAGCACGGCAGTTGTTTCGGGTGCTGTGCGGCATTGCCGAGGAAGGAGAAAACCGGCAGTGGAGCGTCCGAGTGCTGCTCTTCCATCACCGAGAAGTCGATGGTCTTGCCGTCGAGGCGCGGCGGCGTGCCGGTCTTCAGGCGCCCGGCCGGCAGTCGCAGTTCGCGCAGACGCGCGGCAAGCGACACCGAAGGGGGATCGCCCATGCGGCCGCCAGTGTAGTTACGCAGACCAACGTGAATCAGGCCGTTGAGGAAGGTGCCAGCGGTCAGCACCACGGCGCGCGCCGCAAAGCGCACGCCGAGCTGCGTCACCGCGCCGACCACGCGCTCGCCGTCGACGATCAGGTCGTCGACGGCCTGTGCAAAGAGGGTCAGATTCGGCTCGTTCTCCAGGCGCCGGCGGATCGCCTGCCGATAAAGCACGCGGTCAGCCTGCGCACGCGTCGCGCGGACGGCAGGGCCTTTGCTCGCGTTGAGGATGCGGAACTGAATGCCGGCTTCGTCGGTTGCCGCCGCCATGGCGCCGCCCAGAGCGTCGACCTCCTTGACCAGATGCCCCTTGCCGATGCCGCCGATCGACGGATTGCAACTCATCGCGCCGAGCGTTTCGAGGTTATGCGTGAGCAGCAGCGTTTTTGCCCCCATGCGCGCACTGGCGAGCGCCGCCTCGGTGCCGGCATGGCCACCGCCGACAACAATAACGTCGAACCGGTCGGGATACTGCATGGGGAGTCCGCGAATTCTGGAAAGGCCGAAAGGAGGCGGATTTTACGCCAGTTGGCTGAAAAATAACAGGATTCTCACCGCCCAACGGAGCGCGAATCGCGCTCGCAAGGAAGCAGCGCGATCACATCTTCCCGAAAGTCGGCGACGCACTCCGACCGGCGAGGAAACACCACTGCCAAATAATAGCGTGTAGCTATCAATATTATACATACAATCAATTAGAGCAATTCTTTCGGCCGCTTTAGTATTCGTTTGTCGCATCACTTTATCGACTGAACCCAAGGAGAGCACGACATGAAATCTTTGATCAACAGTGAAATTTTTCCCTTCAAGGCCACCGCTTATCACAACGGGAAATTCGTCCCGGTGTCCGACGCCGACCTGAAGGGCAAGTGGTCCGTGGTTTTCTTCTATCCGGCCGACTTCACCTTCGTCTGCCCGACCGAACTCGGTGACCTGGCCGACGAATACGCCGCCTTCAGGGAACTGGGCGTTGAAATTTACTCGGTGTCGACCGACACGCATTTCACGCACAAGGCCTGGCACGACACCTCCGACACAATCAAGAAGATCCAGTACCCGATGATCGGCGACCCGACCGGCACCATCACCCGCAACTTTGGCGTGATGATCGAGGAAGAAGGTCTGGCCCTGCGTGGCTCCTTCGTGATCAATCCTGAAGGGCAGATCAAGATCATCGAAACGCACGACCTAGGCATCGGCCGTGACGCCAAGGAACTGCTGCGCAAGGTTCAGGCCGCCCAGTACATCGCCACGCATCCGGGCGAAGTCTGCCCGGCGAAGTGGACGCCGGGCGCGGCCACGCTGGCCCCGTCGCTCGACCTAGTCGGCAAGATCTAAGGCCTCGCCTGCGGCCCGCCAAAGCGGCGAGCCGCAGCTCGCAGCGCAAAGGCACCGCCTACCGGGGCATGCTTTTCCCGTGAGAGCAAACCACGACAATTCAAGGAGAACGCCATGCTCGACACCGCTATCAAGACCCAACTCAAGGCCTATCTCGAAAAGCTGCAGCAACCGATTGAACTCGTCGCCTCCTTCGACGACAGTGCCAAGGCGCAGGAAATGCGTGCCTTGCTGCTCGACATCACTGCCCTCTCACCGCAAGTCAGCCTGCGCGAGGATGGGCACGCCGAGCGGCGGCCGTCCTTCGCCGTCGGACGGCTGGGCGAGGCCGCGCGCGTTGAGTTTGCCGGCATCCCGATGGGCCACGAATTCACCTCGCTGGTCCTCGCCCTGCTGCACACCGGTGGCCATCCGCCCAAGGTCGAGGCCAACGTAATTGAGCAGATCCGCTCGCTGACCGGCAAGTTTCATTTTGAAACCTTCATTTCTCTGTCCTGCCACAATTGCCCGGACGTCGTGCAAGCGCTCAACCTGCTCGCCGTGCTCAACCCCGGCATCAGCCACGTTATGGTCGACGGCGAGCTGTTTCAGGAGGACGTCGATGCGCGGAAAATCATGGCGGTGCCGACCGTCTTTCTGAACGGCGAATCGTTTGGCCAGGGCCGTATGACGCTGGCAGAAATCGTCGCCAAAATCGATGCCGGCGCGCCGCAACGCACCGCGGAAGAAATCTCGGCCCGCCCCGCGTTCGACGTGCTCATTGTCGGCGGCGGCCCGGCAGGCGCGGCGGCGGCCATCTACGCTGCGCGCAAGGGAATTCGTACAGGCGTGGTGGCCGAACGCTTCGGCGGTCAGATCCTCGACACCCTGGCGATCGAGAATTTCATTTCCGTCAAGGCAACCGATGGTCAAAAACTGGCCGCGGCCCTCGAAGAGCACGTCCGGGACTACAACGTGGACATCATGAACCTGCAGCGCGCCGAGGCCCTGCTGCCAGGCGAAAATGGCGGCCTGTGCGAAATCCGACTGGCCAGTGGCGCCGTACTCAAGAGCAAGACGGTCATTATCTCCACCGGCGCCCGCTGGCGTGAAATGAAGGTGCCCGGCGAACAGGAATACCGTGGTCGCGGCGTGGCCTATTGCCCGCATTGTGACGGCCCTCTGTTCAAAGGCAAGCGCGTGGCGGTCATCGGCGGGGGAAATTCCGGCGTCGAAGCAGCAATCGACCTAGCCGGGATCGTCGCCCACGTCACCCTGCTGGAGTTCGACAGCGTATTACGCGCCGATGCGATCTTGCGGAAGAAACTCTATAGTCTGCCCAACGTCACCGTGATCACCGAAGCGCAAACGGCGGAAGTTACGGGCGACGGCAAGAAGGTCACAGGGCTCGCTTACCAACAACGCGCCAGCGGCGAACTGCGCGAGATTGCCCTCGCGGGCATCTTCGTACAGATCGGCTTGTTACCCAATACCGACTGGCTTACGGGAACGCTCGCCCTCTCGCCGCGCGGCGAGATCGAGGTCGATGCGCGCGGACAAACCTCCATCCCCGGCGTATTTGCCGCCGGCGACGCCACGACGACGCCCTACAAGCAGATCATCATCGCTACGGGAGACGGCGCGAAAGCCGCACTCGGCGCCTTCGATCACCTGATTCGCAGTTCGGTGCGGTAAACGCTGCGCCGGTTGAGCCACGTCGCCGAAGCAATTCGCTTCTGGTGCAAGCGCGCCTTCCTTGATCGGCGGAAAGATCAAGCGGGGGTGGCGGCGGCGCGATCATCCCGCCTATAATCAGCGGATGAATTCAGTCATCCAACTTGGCGAGTCCGACGACAAAACTTTGCGGCAGCGAAGCTTTCGCAAGCAGTTTGCGGACAATCTCAACGCCGCGCTCGATCGGCGCGGCGCGATTCCTTCCGGCTACGGTCGCGTGGTGGCGGTTGCGGAGTTGTTCGGCGTAAGCCAGAACACGGCGGGCAACTGGCTAAAGGGTGAGGGCGTCCCGGAATTGTTCCGCCTGCCGGAAATTGCCGAAGCCTTGGGTACGACCGTTGAACATCTGGTCGTCGGCGACCGGGGAACCGGCACGCACGTGATCGACGAGCGTTATGCCGTCGTCGATGTGCACGAAGACGATACGCTCGAAGGACACGCCTGGTACACCTTGCCAGAAACGCTGCGCAGCATCGGCTTGCCGCCCGACGTCAGGATGTTGCGAATGGCGTCGGACGACATGGCGCCTTACGCGAGCCAAGGCGATCTGGTGATTTACGATCCGCGCGTCAATCGCATCCAGACTAACGGCGTGTTCATTCTACAAACCGGGGGCCATTTCATTGTCCGGCGGGTACAGCGCGGCATCAAGCAAAGCATTCGCCTGATTTGCGACAACACGCTTTTTGGTGACGAAACACTCGCCGAAACGGACTTTGCAGAATCCGATCAAGGTGACGATCGCGTGGTAGTGGTTGGCCACGTGGTTGGGCGCATGCTGCTCGGTAGCTAGCCGATCGAGGCCCCGACAAGCCTCATGCTGACCTAAGGCTTCTTCCCTTGGCCCAGCCCGATACCACCGCCGAACTGCTGCACAAGCTCAGCAAGGAGTTAGAACGCCAGCGCGTACTGCTCGTTGACCGCCATTCGGGCGCCCGCAATTCGCTGCGCATCATGCTCTCCTCGCTCGGCATCACACGGGTGCATAACGCCGGAAACTCAGCCGAGGTGTTGCGCCAGGTAAAAGGCAACCGCTTCGACATCATTCTTTCCGACTATGTGCTCGACGACGGTCGTGACGGCCAGCAATTGCTCGAGGAGTTACGCCAGCAACATCTCATTGCGCTGTCCACGGTGTTCATCGTCATCACCGGCGAGCGCGCCTATCACAACGTCGTATCGATGGCCGAGCTGGCGCCGGACGACTACCTGATCAAGCCGTTTACGGCGGATCAGCTGCATAGCCGGCTAATCAAGGCGATCTACAAGAAGCAGTTCTTTGCGCGGGTCTTCGAGCATCTCGACAACGGCGCCTTCGCCGATGCGCTGGCCGCCTGTGAGGGTCTGATCGCCAGGGACGGCGGTTTTCTCTTCGACACGCTGCGCTTCAAGGGGGAAATTCTTAACCTACTTGGTCGTCACGACGAAGCCCAGGCGGTCTATCAACAGGTCCTGGAAAATCATATGGTGCCCTGGGCGCGCATGGGGCTGGCCCTGGCCCTGCGCGGCCAGCAACAACTGGACGAGGCCGAAGAGCTCGGGCAATCGATCATCGAGGATTTTCCCGAGTTTCTGGCCGCGTACGACTTTGTCGCAGAGGTGCGCGAGGAAATGGGAAAACTCACCGAGGCGCAAGAAGTGTTGCAACGCGCTGCGGTGATTTCGCCGAACAATTCGACACGACAGCGTCTGGTCGGCGACGTGGCAGCACGCAACAACGACCTGGATGCTGCCGAACGCGCTTACGGCAAGGTGCTCGAACGCCATCGCGGGTCTTCGTTGAATAACGTTGACGACTACACCAACCTCTCGCGGGTCATGCTCGACAGAGGTCATAGTGCGGGCGCCCGACAGATCGGCCAGGAACTGCGCCGTAACTGGCGCGGCAGCCAGCAAGGCGAGCTCGCCGCGCTGGTCATCGAGAGCCTGTGCGACGGCCAGGAGGGCGAGCCGGCCAAGGCCAAGCAGGCGCTGGAGAAGGCCTTGGTGCTGCACGAAGCATTGCAGGATGACGCCCAGCGGAAAGGTGTCTCGCAGAAGCTGGCCGTCGATCTCGCGCGCGCCTGCCTGGCCGGCGGCGACGAGTCCGCAGGACAGCAAATCCTGCGCAAGGTAGCCGCCGAGAATCATGAGGATCGCGGCATGATCGCCCAGATTCAGAGCGTTTTTGCCAAGGCAGGCAAGGAAGAGGCCGGTCAGGCGCTGCTCGCGCAGGTCGGTCGGGAAATTGTCGAACTTAACAACCGTGGCGTGCTGGCCGCTCGCGGCGGGGATGTCGAAGGCTCAGTGCAGATGTTGATCGAGGCCGCCGAACGCGTCCCCAACCTGCAGTTTCTGGTCAACGCCAGCAAGGCCATCTTCACCCTGCTCGAGCGCAAAGGCTGGGACGAAGCGCTCGCTGAACGCGGCCTGCGCTACCTGCAAAAGGCGCAAGCCAAGGACATGCGCAGCGTCAAGGTCATCTCGGCGCGCGAACTGTACCAGCGGGTGGCGCGCAAGTACGGAATTGCGGTCGTGCCGATCGGCGGGCCACGCGGCGAGGGCGAAACTGCCGGCGCTTAGTGTCGTCCGCCCAGCCCGAGATAGCTCTCGATGACGCGCGGATCGCTGGCCAACTCGTGGCTCGGTCCGGCCAGCGACATCTCACCGGTTTCCAGGACGTAGCCATAGTCGGCAATTTGTAGCGCGGCGCGCGCGTTTTGCTCAACGAGGAGAATGGCAACTCCGGTTTTCGTCAGTTCCGCGACGGTGCGAAAAATTTCCTTGATGATCAGCGGCGCCAGGCCCAGACTCGGCTCGTCGAGCATCAGGAGCTTCGGCTTGGCCATCAGGGCACGGCCCATGGCCAGCATCTGCCGCTCGCCACCGGACAGCGTCGCGGCCATCTGCTCGCGGCGCTCAAGGAGGCGCGGAAAAATATCGAACACCTGATCCATCGTCTCGAGCTGGTCGCGATGACCTCCCCGGTAGCGGTCGAAGGCACCGAGCAGGAGGTTGTCCTCGACACTCATTTCGCCAAATAGCTCGCGTTTTTCCGGAACCAGCGTCATGCCCTGACGCACCAACTGTTCGACCTGACGTCCGGCACGCCGGCGCTCGCCCAGATAGACGATTTCGCCACGCACCGGCAGCAGTCCCATCAGCGCGCATAGCAGCGTCGTCTTGCCGGCGCCGTTCGGGCCGATCACCGTGACGATCTCGCCCTTGCGTATCTTCAAGTCGACGTGATGCAGCGCCTCGACCTTGCCGTAGCTGACCGATAGATCGCGCACTTCGAGCACGACGGGTGGGCTGGCGTTCTCGTCGATCCCGTTAGCCGCGTTCATTCCACGCCTCCGAGGTAGGCTTCAAGCACGGCGGGGTTGCGTTGCACTTCTTCAGGGAGGCCCTCGGCCAGTTTCTCGCCGAATTCCATGACCACCACGCGGTCGGCCAGTCCCATGACGAAATCCATATCGTGCTCGACCAGCAAGATACCCATGCCAGCACCACGCAAGCGACGCAGAAGCTCCGCCAGCGCCTGCTTTTCGAGGTAGCGCAGGCCAGCGGCAGGTTCGTCAAGGAGCAGCAAGCAGGGATCGGCGGCCAAGGCGCGGGCGATTTCGACGATGCGCTGTTTGCCGAGCGGCAGGCTGCCAGCCGCGTCGTACATGTGTTCGGCCAAGCCGCAACGCTCGATCTGCAGCGCCGCTTCGTGCAGCAGACGCGCCTCTTCATCGCGCTCGGTATGGCAAGCGGCGTGAATGAAGCGCTTACGACCGCGTAGGTGGGCACCGATAGCAACGTTTTCGAGCACACTCATCGTCGGCAGCAGGCGCACGTGCTGGAAAGTCCGGCTCATGCCGCGCCGGGCGATGTCGCGCGCGGCCAGCGTTTCGATGCGTTCGCCGCAGAAAGTTATGGCGCCGGAAGTCAGCGGATCGACGCCGGAGATGCTGTTGAACAGGGTGCTCTTGCCAGCGCCGTTGGGACCGATCAACGCCATCACTTCGCCGGCCTGGACGCTAAAGTTCATCTTGTTGTTGGCGACCAGGCCGCCGAAGTGCTTACTCGCTTCACACACTTCGAGCAACACCTGGCCAGCGGCCGGTAGTGGGCGGCGCGGCAGGGCCTCTGCAATCGCGACTCGTGGACGATTGGCGCGTTCGGGAAGGAAGCGCAGGATAATCGGCCATAGGCCGTCGCGCGCCCGCTGCAAGACGAAGATCATGAGCACGCCGAAGACGATCATTTCAAAGTTGCCGCTTTGTCCGAGCAGTTGCGGCAACCAGTCTTGCAGCCACTGCTTGAGGATGGTGATCAGGCCCGCCCCAAGAATGGCGCCCCAGACATGCGCCGCGCCACCGACGACAGCCATGAACAAGAACTCGATGCCTTGGCTCAGCGCAAATGGCGTCGGATTAACGAAGCGCTGCAAGTGGGCATAGAGCCAACCGGAGAGACAGGCGTAGAGCGCGGCGACGGTGAAGATGAGTATCTTGGCGCGCGGCGTGTTGACACCCATCGCCTCGGCCATCAGTGTGCCGCCCTTCAACGCACGAATGGCCCGTCCTTCGCGCGAGTCGAGCAGGTTGCGGGTGGCTAGCACGATGACCAGGAGCATGGCCCAGATCACGTAATAAAACGCGCGCCCCGATCTAAGTTCGAAGCCGAAGAACTGCAGGGCCGGAATGCCAGAGATGCCAGTGTGGCCTCCCAGAAAATCGACGTTGCCGAATAGATAATAGAGGCTGATGCCCCAGGCGATGGTACCAAGCGGCAAGAAATGTCCGGACAGACGCAGCGTGATGAAACCCAGCGAGAGCGCCACGACAGACGTGACGAGCAATCCGGCCGGCAGGGTTAGCCACGGCGAGACGCCATGCACGGTGGTCAGATAGGCCGTCGTATACGCGCCGAGGCCCACGAAGGCGGCCTGCCCGAACGAGGTCAGCCCGCCGACGCCGGTTAGCAGCACGAGGCCCAATGCAACAATGGCGTAGAGGCCAATATAGTTGAGCAAGGTGACGTAGAACTCGGGCAGCAGCAGCGGTGCAAGGGCCAGTACGGTGACGAAGGCAAGTAGGTGAACCGTGGACCGCCTCATTCGTCTTCCTCAACGTGGCGGGTGGTCAGCGAGCGCCAGAGCAGCACCGGGATGATCAGCGTGAACACAATCACCTCCTTGAAGGCGCTGGCGTAAAAAGACGAATAGGATTCGAGCAGGCCAACCAGAATGGCGCCGGCGGCGGCCACCGGATAGCTGGCCAGACCGCCGATAATGGCGCCGACGAAGCCCTTGAGACCAATTAGGAAGCCCGAATCGTAGTAGATGGTAGTAATCGGCGAAATGAGGATGCCGGAAAACGCGCCGATCAGTGCCGCCAGTGTCAGCGAGAGCTTGCCAGCCATGGTCGCCGAAATCCCCATCAGGCGGGCACCAGTCCGGTTCATCGCGGTGGCGCGCAGTGCCTTGCCGTAGATGGTCCGCTCGAAGAAGAAATAGAGCGCGACGATGAGCAAGAAGCTGGCCGCCACCACTAGCACCGTTTGCCCCTGCAGCAAGGTGTCGCCGAATTCGAAGCTCAGGTCGGTGAAAGCTGGGGTGCGCGAGCCTTCGGCGCCGAAAAAGAGCAGGCCAAGGCCAATCAGCGTCACGTGAACAGCGATTGAAACGATTAGCAGGACGAGGACCGAGGCCTCGGCAATCGGCTGGAAAGCCAAGCGATAAATCATTGGCCCGAGCGGCACGACGAGGAGCAGCGCTAGCCCAACCTGCACCGACAGCGGCAGCGTCGCCGAGGAAACGGCGAGAAGGAGGGTGGCGAGCAGCAGCGGTATGCCGCAGTTGAACAAGAGAATGAACGGAATGCGTCGCAAATGACGGTCGCGCAACGCCACCACGACGTCGATCAGAGCGATCACCGCCCCCAGGCCAAGCAACAGCCACAAGGTTCCGGGGATCTTGCCGGCCTGCAGACTGGCCAGGGTCAGCGCGCCGAAGGCGACGAACTCACCCTGTGGAATGAAGATAACGCGCGTGACCGCAAAGACCAGCACCAAGGCCAGCGCTAGCAAGGCATAGATGGCGCCGTTGGTAATGCCGTCCTGGCCGAGCAGCAAGGCAATCTGCAAATTCATTAAACGCTATCCAGTCGTACCTGGTAGGTGAAGCGACGGCGCCAGCGATGACGCATCACCGGGTTTACTTGACAAGTTTCCAGGTGCCGCCTTCGATTTTCGCCATGACGCGGGCACGCTGGTCGAAGCCTTGGTGGTCCAGGGCGCTGAGGTTGAGCACCCCATGCGCCACCGGCAGATTTTTCGTACCTTCAATCGCGTCACGCAGCGCCTTGCGGAACTCCCGGCTGCCCGGTTGCGCCTTTTTTAACGCCTGTGGAATCGCACTCTGCAGCAGCAGGCCGGCATCCCAGGCATGACCACCAAAGGCACTGATGCTGCCCTTGCCATACGCCGCTTCGTATTTAGCGACATAAGCCAGGGCAACCTTCTTATTGGGATAGCTATCGGGCAACTGCGCGGCAACCATCATTGGGCCGAGCGGCAGAAAGGCACCCTCGACATCCTTACCACCAACGCGCAAGAAATCGGCATTGGCGACGCCGTGTGTCTGATAAATTAGTCCCTTGAAGCCTTTTTCCTTGAGCGTCTTTTGCGGCAGCACGGCGGGCGTGCCGGCGGCGCCGACCAGGATGGCATCAGGCTTGGCGGCGATCATCTTGAGAACCTGGCCGATCACTGAGGTGTCGTTGCGCTGGTAACGCTCGTTGGCAACCACCTTGATCTTGCGCGCTTCGGCGATCTTGGCAAATTCCTTGAACCAGCCCTCACCGTAGGCGTCGGCAAAACCAATGAACGCGACCGTCTGCACATTGCTACTGGTCATGTGCTCGACAATAGCAGTCGCCATATGGGCGTCGTTCTGCGCCGTCTTGAAAACCCAGTGACGGCGGGCGTCTAGTGGCTCGACGACGATGGCCGAGCCGGCCATCGAAATCATCGGAGTTTCCGCCTCGGCGGCGACGTCGATCATCCCCAGCGAATTGGGCGTCGTGGTCGAACCGATGACCACGTCCACCTTGTTTTCGCTGATCAGCTTCTTGACGTTCTTGACCGCGGCCGTGGTATCGGTCGCGTCGTCAAGGACGATGTAGTTGATCCTCTGACCAGCGATTGACGTCGGTAGCAGCGCGATAGTGTTCTTTTCCGGAATGCCCAGCGAAGCTGCCGGGCCGGTGGCGGAAACCGTGACCCCTACGTTGACGTCGGCCCAAGTGCTGGTGGCAACGGCAGAAAGCAACGCAGCGAGAAGCGTTTTGGCGAACTTGCAGGACATCGGGGTTCTCCGGTTGGCTGGGAGTCGAGGAAACCGGAGATGATACCAAAAGCTAGGAGCTTCCCCTTGACTCACAGCTAAATTCAGGGCGACCCAGCGACACGGTGTTGCTCCGACTTCATCTGTCGACCAACGCGCATCGCGCACGTTGGCATCCGGCACAGAGGGACCTTAGGAAGCAACGCAATAAGCCGATGTCGCCCCAACTTAGGTGCTGTGCGTCGGGGTTTAATAGAAGTTATATATATAAGAACTATAAAGACAAAGCAAAGGCTAAGTCTGTGGATATGTATTTATTCTGTCAAATTATCAATCTGTTGAGACACTATTTCGAGGATGAAAAACTTCTGTATTGCGATGTGGGCAGAATTGGATAACTTATCCACAGACCACTGAAGCGGGAGATATCCACATATTACCCACAGACTCCAGGCGCACTTATACAGAGCTTTCTGCGGTGGTGCTGTGTAGTGGTAGAGGCGAATATGAAGGCATGCGGTAGCGTCTGCTACCCGATCTGGGGATTGACCGATGAGGCTGAAGGATGGCGTCTCATTGCCGGTTGAAACGGTTACTTGCCGATGCAAAAGCGCCCGAATATTTCGCCCAGCAAATCGTCGGCGCTAAACTGGCCGGTTATCGCGCTCAACGCTTGCTGGGCTAGGCGCAGTTCTTCGGCGAAAAGTTCGAGCTGCGGCAGTTGGGCTTGCGCGGCGACAATGTGGTTGCGCGCTGCGGTGAGTGCCCGCAAATGGCGTTCGCGCGCGATGAAAACGTCTTCCGCGGGTTGCCAGCCGGCAACGTTCAACAGCTCTCGGCGTAGCAGTTCGATGCCCTCGCCAAACTTAGCGGAGAGTGAAATTGCGACACCGTCGGCTTCATCGTGCCGTTCGGCGCTGCGCTCGGCAAGATCAATCTTGTTGTAAACGGTGATGCGTGCGAGTTGCACCGGCAGTTGAGCGAGAATCGCGCGCTCGGCGTCGCCGATGCCGCTTCGGGCGTCGACCAGAAGCACGACGACGTCAGCGCGTTCTATTTCGCGCCAGGTGTGTTTGATGCCGATCTTCTCGATTTCGTCACTGGTCTCGCGCAGGCCGGCAGTATCGATTATGTGCAACGGGATGCCTTCGATCTGCAGCGTGCCGCGCACGACATCACGCGTTGTGCCGGGCACCGGCGTCACGATGGCTAGTTCGTCACCGGCCAGACGGTTCAGGAGGCTTGATTTGCCGACGTTAGGCTGCCCGGCGAGCACGACGTGCAAGCCACCCTGCAGGAGCTTGCCCTGGCGCGCCCGGTCGAAGACTCGGGCCAGTTGTTGCTGCAGGCGGTCGAGCCGGCCGAAAGCGTCGGCCGCTTGGAGAAAGTCGATTTCCTCGTCGGGAAAATCGAGCGTGGCTTCGACCAATGCCCGCAATTCGGTCAACTGCTCGACCAGCGCGTGAACTTCCCGCGAGAACTCGCCCTGCAGCGAGCGTACGGCACTGCGCGCTGCCGCTGCGGTCGAGGCGTCGATTAGGTCGATGACCGCTTCGGCCTGCGCCAGATCGAGCTTGCCGTTGAGGTAGGCGCGGCGGGTGAATTCGCCGGGTTCGGCCAGCCGAGCGCCCAGTTCGAGGCAGCGCGCGAGGAGCATCTGCATGACCAGTGGACCGCCGTGGCCCTGCAGCTCAACGACGTCCTCGCCGGTAAAGGAATGCGGTGCGGGAAAGTAGAGCAGCAAGCCGCTATCGATGACGCTGCCGTCGGCGGCACAAAAGTTGGCCACAGTGGCTAGCCGAGCGGCCGGCTGTTTGCCACCCAGTGCTTGGGCGAGGGTCGACAGCGCACGACCCGAGATGCGGACAACGCCGATGCCGCCACGGCCGGGAGCCGTGGCGATTGCGGCGATGGTTTCAGCGGTCAGGCCGGGATCAGGCCTTCGCGTCGTTGGCGGCTTTTCCTGCACCCTCGATCGTCCGCGTGATCTTCCATTGCTGGGCAATAGAGAGAGTGTTGTTGACCACCCAGTAGAGCACCAGACCGGCCGGGAAAAAGAAGAACATGCCGCCGAAGATGAAGGGCATCAGCAGCATGACTTTGGCCTGGATTGGATCGGGCGGCGTCGGGTTGAGCTTGGTCTGGATCAGCATGGTGACAACCATGATTACCGGCAGAACGTAGAACGGATCCGACGACGATAGGTCGGTGATCCACAGAATCCACGGTGCGTCGCGCATTTCCACGGCACCGAGCAAGGCCCAGTAGAGCGCGATGAAGACTGGTATCTGTATAACGATCGGCAGGCAGCCGCCGAGCGGGTTGATCTTCTCGCGCTTATAGAGCTCCATCATCTCCTGATTGAGCTTGGCCCGGTCGCTGCCGTGGCGTTCCTTCAGTGCGGCGAGGCGCGGCGTAACTTGGCGCATCTTGGCCATCGACTTGTAGCTGGCTGCCGAGAGCGGATAGAAAATGGCTTTGATCGCGATGGTCAGCAGGACGATCGCCCAGCCCCAATTGCCGACCAGCTTGTGGATTGCATCGAGGCACCAGAAGATCGGCGCGGCGACGATGGTCAGCCAGCCGTAATCGACGACCAGCGGCAGACCGTGTGCATCCAGGCCGCCGTCGGCTACTGGTTTGCCCAGCTCGTCGAGCACTGACTGAATCTGCGGACCGGCGTAGAGCGGCATGGTCAGGACGGTCTTGGCGCCGGCGGCGGCAGGTGCCACCGGAACGATCACGCCGGCGCTGTACAGCGGCTGGCCGTTGCCTTCAACCTTGCGCATGTAGTATTCACGTGGCGTCTTAAGCGGCGGCAACCAAGCGGCCACGAAGTAATGCTGAACCATGGCCAGCCAGCCGTCGTCGGCGTTGGTGTTGAACTTGGCTTTGCCTTTCTCGAGGTCGGAGAAGGTGACCTTCTGGTATTTGTCCTTCTCCGTATAGACCGCCGGACCGGTAAAGGTGCTGACCATTCGGCTTTCGCCTTCCGGCGTCTTGTCGTCTCGCTGCAGCTGGAAGTAGGCGTGCGGGGCGAGTGCTTTCTGGCTGCCGTTGTCGATTTCGTAAGTGATGTCAATCAGGTAGCTGCCGCGCGTGAAGGTGTAGATCTTCGCCACCTTGACGCCACTGGCGGCCGGCGCTTCAAGGCGCAGCTGCAGCGTCTTGTCGTCGGCGCCGAGCTCGCGCTTGCCCGGGGCGACAGCAAACACGGTCTTGTGATTGGGCAAGCCGTCGCCGATCAGGCCACTTTGCGCGACAAACTGGTGCTTTGGGCCAAATAGCGAGAGGTTCTTCGTCTTATCGTCGATTGCCTTGTAGCGATCGAGGTCGAGTTCGACGATATCGCCGCCCAAGGCCGATATGTTGGCGGCAAAGAGGTCGGTCTTGATAGTGACCGTCTCGGCCTTCACCGGTACTACGGTAGCATCAAGCACCGGCGGGGCTGCCGTGGCCATTTGCAGGCTGGCGGTCGGCTGCGGTGCGGCGCCGGCGGTCTGGGCTGATGCAGCAACCGTCGGGGCGACTTTCGGCAGGTTGTACTTCTGCCAGGCATCCCAGAGCATGACCAGCGAGAAGGAGAATACGAGCAACAGGATCAGGCGTCGGTTGTCCATGAACGGCCTATGCGAATGAATATCAGGGAACAGGGTCGAAGCCGCCCGGGTTCCACGGGTGGCAGCGGGATAAGCGTTTCAGACCGAGGCGTGCGCCCTTGAAGGCGCCGTATTTCTCTACGGCTTCGGCGGTGTACTGTGAACAACTGGGGAAAAAACGGCAGCGGCGCCCGAGAAAAGGGCTGATTGCGTATTGATAGGTGCGAATCAGTGCCAGCAGCAACAGTTTCATCGGCTCATCGTTCAGGTGAGATCATTTTGCCCAACAGACCCTGAATTTCTTCAGCCAGAATCCGACGGTCAAGAGGTTTCGGCCTGACCGCCAGGCGCAGAATCAAATCGCGCGACGGAAGCCGGCTGCGCATCAGGCGAAAGTGCTCACGAGCCAGGCGCCGAACCAGGTTGCGATCCACCGAGCGGCGCAGCAGCCGTTTGGCGACAACCAGACCCAGACGGGCGCCCGCCTCTTCCTCGGCCGCCCGAAGGCGGTAATGTAACAGGAAATGCGAACTCTTAAGCGCCCTCCTGAAACCAAAAACGGATGAAAATTCATCCGTTTTGGTCAGGCGATACCGCTTGGGAAACGCGCTCGCCGAAGCTTCGCGTTCACCTGCTGGTGGTTTGGCGCTCAAACGGCCAAACGGTGACGGCCCTTGGCACGACGGGCGCGAATCACGGCACGGCCACCGCGGGTGGCCATGCGTACGAGGAATCCATGGGTGCGCTTGCGGCGAATCACCGAAGGTTGGAAAGTGCGTTTCATGATTAAACCTTTGAAGTCAGTGCGAAGTAAACGCGCAATTAGACAGTGACAGGCTCATCCTTGTCAAGTCTAAAGTTTTCCCTCACCTGTGGATAACTTGCGGCCAAAAGGTTAAAATCTGCCCCTTGTCGTCCCCGCAAGATACTGACAAAAGTAATATAAAACAATCATAAACAGTATTTGAGCTACGCCCCAACCAAACGTGTCACAGCGCCAACCATACTTTCAGTCTTTCCTTGAATGTATGCGCGGAAACTGCGGATAACCGCCGGCTACGCTATTGCAGCGCCATTTCAGGATAGTGTTGAATCACCTTAATGAGTAGTTTTTGGACTTCCTGCCTGAGCCAGTTCGAAGCGGAACTGCCGCCTCAGCAATTCAATACATGGATTCGCCCCCTTCGCCTCGAAGGTGAAGACGATGTCGCCAATGGTCTGCGCCTGCTCGCGCCCAATGGTTTCATCCTAAAATGGGTGAAGGAACGTTACCTGACGCGCATCGAAGAGCTCGGCAACACCTTTTTCTCCGTGCCGGTGAGTATCACGCTGGCGCTCGGCGAGCGCCAGATCGTTGCAAGCACGGCCGCACCCTCGGTGAACCACCGGCCGGCACCGGTCGGTGCCGGCAAGTCCGGACTGTCGCGCGAACCCGCCGTTGCCGCGCCCAATCTTCCGCCGACTCGTTCAAGTTACGAGAAGACCCGGCTGATTCCGGGCTTCACCTTCGACAACCTGATCGTTGGCAAGGCCAACGATCTCGCCCGCGCGGCTTCAACGCAAGTGGCCATCAACCCCGGCGGTTCGGCGTACAACCCGCTATTCATCTATGGTGGTGCCGGTCTCGGCAAGACCCACCTGATCCACGCCATCGGCAACCACATCCTCGACCAGAATCCTGACAAGGTCGTGCGCTACGTGCATGCTGAGGACTACTACTCGGACGTGGTGCGTGCCTACCAGCAGAAGTCCTTCGACGTCTTCAAGCGGTACTACCGTTCACTCGACGTCTTATTGCTCGACGACGTGCAGTTCTTCAACGGCAAGAACCGTACGCAGGAGGAGTTCTTCTACGTCTTCAACGCGCTGATTGAGGCCAAGAAGCAGATCGTCATCAGTTGCGATACCTATCCGAAAGACATTTCTGGCCTCGAGGATCGCCTGATCACGCGTTTCGACTGGGGTCTGACGGTGCAGATTGAGCCGCCGGAAATCGAGATGCGTGTCGCCATCCTGAAGAAGAAAGCCGAAGCCGAGGGCGTTGTTCTGGACGACGAGGTGGCTTTCTACATTGCCAAGCATCTGCGTTCCAACGTACGCGAACTCGAAGGCGCACTTAAGAAGGTCCTCGCCTACTCGTCCTTCCATGGCCGCCAGATTGCGCTCGATTTAGCCAAGGAAGCACTCAAGGATCTGATCGGCGCGGTCAATCGTCAGATCACTGTTGAGAACATCCAGAAGACCGTCGCCGAGTACTTCAAGATAAAGGTCGCTGATCTCTTCTCCAAGAAGCGCACGCGGGTGATTGCCCGGCCACGCCAGGTCGCCATGTGGTTGGCCAAAGATCTAACCTCGCAAAGCTACCCTTCGATTGGCGATGCCTTCGGCGGCCGCGATCACACCACCGTACTGCACGCGGTACGCACCATCGAAGCCCTGCGCGCCAAGGACAACGAACTGAACCACGATGTCCACGTGCTTTTGCAAGTGTTAAAGGGGTGAACAAGCCATGTATAAGTCACGGGGAAACCTGTGGGCCCATAGTGGATAAGCATCGAATAGTCGGACTGTGGATAAGTTGTTCAACTTTACCCACAGGTGGATACAGACTTTATCTGTGCTAAAAATTAGTTGTAATGTACTGAACGATAACGAAAAAGTAGAGATATCCACAGAGTTGACGTTGATATTATCTTTATAGGATTTATATATATGGTTCTTATTAAAACCCAACGTGACACGCTTCTGGCGCCCTTGCAGTCGGTTTCCGGGATCGTTGAGAAGCGTCACACGCTCCCGATTCTGTCGAATGTCCTGCTCGAAAAAAAAGGCGACACGCTGACGCTGCTCGCCACCGATATTGAAATTCAGATCACTACCTCGACCGGTGGCGCCGCCGGTGATGGCGACGGCGCGGTGACAGTGGCCGCGCGCAAGCTGCAGGACATTCTACGTTCGCTGCCAGACAAGGCCGAAGTGAGCCTGATCCTAGAAGAAAAGCGCCTTCAAGTACGCGCCGGCAAGAGCCGATTCAGCCTGCAAACGCTGCCGGCCGCAGATTTTCCACGTATGGCGCTGTCCGAGGCCGAGATCAAGAAGTTCACCGTCACGCAGAAGCAGTTTCGCCAGTTGCTTGCGCAGACCCAGTTTTCAATGGCCGCGCAGGACGTGCGCTACTACCTGAACGGTCTGTTGCTGATGGTCGATGGCGCCGAACTGCGCGCCGTGGCGACTGACGGGCACCGTCTGGCCTATGCCAGCATGGCGCTCGAAGCCCCGCTCGAAAATAACCCGCCACGCCAGGAGTTGATCCTGCCGCGCAAGACCGTGCTCGAACTTAATCGTCTGCTGACCGATAGCGATGAGCCCCTGTCGATCGAACTGGCGCCGAACCAGATCCGCTTCCAGTTCGGCCACATCAATCTCGTTTCCAAACTGATTGACGGTAAGTTCCCTGACTACGAGCGGGTGATTCCGGCGACCCTGAAGAACGTCGTCTCGCTCAATCGCGCCGCCCTCCTCCAGTCGATGGTCCGCGCGGCGATCCTGACCAACGAAAAATTCCGCGGCGTGCGCTTGGTGCTCGCGGCCGGCAGCCTGAAGATCATGGCCGCCAACGCCGAGCAGGAAGAGGCCCAGGAAGAAATCGAAGTTGCTTACAACGGCGACCCGCTGGATGTCGGCTTCAACGTCGGCTACCTGCTCGATGTCCTGAACAACACCTCGGTGGAAACCGTCGAGTGGGGGTTCAACGACGCCAACTCGAGTGCCCTCTTAACGATTCCCGGAAACGATCGCTTTAAGTACGTTGTCATGCCAATGCGCATTTGACCAGCAGCTAGCGCAACATAGCAGCAGACGTTCCACGTGAAATTGAAATTGGATAGAGCATGATTGAAGAGAACAGCCTGTCGTCGGATTACGACGAGTCGAGCATCCAGCAACTCGAAGGTCTGGAGGCAGTTCGCAAGCGTCCAGGGATGTACATTGGCGATACTTCGGACGGCACCGGTCTGCATCACATGGTGTTCGAAGTGGTCGACAACGCGATCGACGAGGCGCTTGCCGGGCATTGCGACGACATCGTGATCACCATTCATGCCGACAACTCGATTTCGGTCACCGACAACGGTCGCGGCATCCCAACCGGCGTAAAGTTTGATGATAAGCACGAGCCGAAGCGGTCAGCTGCAGAAATTGTCATGTGTGTGCTGCACGCCGGCGGCAAGTTCAACCAGAACTCGTACAAGGTCTCTGGCGGTTTGCACGGCGTCGGCGTTTCCTGCGTCAACGCGCTTTCGAAGTGGCTGCGTCTGACCATCCGTCGCGATGGCAAGAAATATCTACTCGAATTCAATCGCGGCGCCGCCGTTAATCGCCTGATCGAAGTCCAGCGCGGGGTCGAAGTCTCGCCGCTGCGCGTTGTCGGCGAAACCGATAAGCGCGGTACCGAAGTGCACTTCATGGCTGACGAGGAGATCTTCGGCGAAGGCCAGATCGAGTTCCATTACGAAATAATCGCCAAGCGTCTGCGCGAGCTGTCCTTCCTCAACAATGGCGTGAAGATCCGCCTGCTCGACCAGCGCACCGGCAAGGACGAGAACTTCGCCTTCCTCGGCGGCGTCAAGGGCTTCGTCGAATACATCAATCGTTCGAAGACAGTGCTGCACCCGAATATCTTCTGTTCCTCCGGCGAATCGGCGATTCCGAACGGTGCGATCAGCGTCGAAGTGGCCATGCAGTGGAACGACACCTATGCCGAGCAGGTGCTGTGCTTCACCAACAACATCCCGCAAGCGGACGGTGGCACGCACATGACCGGCCTGCGCGCGGCTATGACACGGGTACTCAACAAGTATATCGACGAACACGAGATCGCCAAGAAGGCGAAGGTTGACATCACCAGTGACGACATGCGCGAAGGTCTCGCCTGCGTGCTGTCCGTCAAAATGCCCGACCCGAAATTCGCCTCGCAGACCAAGATGAAGCTGGTCTCGTCCGAAGCCCGTCCGGCGGTCGAGGAAGTGGTTGCGGCAAGATTAACCGAGTTCCTGCAGGAACATCCGCTCGATGCCAAGGTTATCACCGGCAAGATCGTCGAGGCCGCCCGCGCTCGCGATGCTGCCCGCAAGGCGCGTGAAATGACGCGTCGCAAGGGCCTGCTTGACGGCGTTGGTCTGCCCGGCAAGCTCGCCGATTGCCAGGAGAAGGACCCCGCGCTGTGCGAACTTTATCTGGTCGAAGGAGATTCCGCCGGCGGCTCAGCCAAGCAGGGACGTGACCGTAAGTTCCAGGCGATCCTGCCGCTCAAGGGCAAGATTCTCAACGTCGAGAAAGCACGTTTCGACAAGCTGATTTCCTCGCAGGAAATCGCCACGCTGATCACCGCGCTTGGCACCGGTATCGGCAAGGACGAATACAAGCCCGAGAAGCTGCGCTACCACCGCCTGATCCTGATGACCGATGCCGACGTCGATGGCGCGCACATCCGCACCCTGCTCCTCACCTTCTTCTACCGGCAGATGCCCGAACTGGTCGAGGGCGGACACATCTACATCGCCCAGCCGCCGCTCTACAAGGTCAAGCACGGCAAGACTGAGCGCTACCTCAAGGACGATCAGGCGCTCAACCAGTTTCTGCTCGGCCTAGCGCTCGAAGACTCGGTGCTCACGCCGAAAGCTGGCGCGCCGGAAATCTCCGGCACTGCGCTCGGCGAGTTGGCGCGCAGCTTCCTGCTCGCCGAAGCGGTGATCAATCGTCTCTCGCACTTGATCAATCCGCAGGTGCTGCACGCCCTGATCGACGCCAACCTGCAAATCGATCTGACCGACCAAGCTGCCGCGCAGGCCAGTGCCGACGCGCTGTTGCAGGCCATTGGCGGAAAGCTTGGCGTGCATATCCTGCCGCGCTACGACGAAGCCCGCGAGCGCTGGCAGTTGCGCCTGGAACGCATGCACCACGGCAACCTCAAGGTCGGTGTGATCGACGACGACCTGCTGGTCAGCGGCGATTACGGCCAACTGCGCAAGACGGCCGAGAGCCTCTCTGGCCTCTTCGGCCCGGGCGGCTTTGTCGCCCGGGGCGAAAAGAAACAGCCGGTTGCCAGCTTCGCCGCGACCATGCGGTGGCTGCTCGCCGAAGTCGAACGCGGCGTCAGTAAGCAGCGCTACAAAGGACTGGGCGAAATGAATCCCGAGCAACTTTGGGAAACGACGATGGACCCCAAAGTCCGCCGCCTGCTCAGGGTGCAGATCGAGGATGCGATTGGCGCCGATGAAATTTTCACGATGCTGATGGGCGAACTCGTCGAACCGCGCCGAAATTTCATTGAGACCAATGCGCTGGCGGCTCGGAATATTGATATTTGAGATTTGTTGGATGAAAGAGAAAGTGAAAACTGTGTCAAGTTAGTGAAAAACTACTGTCACAGATAATGAAAAAAGCCCGTAGTTGGGCTTTTTTCATCTTGTAACGCAATCGGTGCGCTCTTACCGATATTGAATTCCGCTATCAATGGGCTGAAGCAGCGAACGTCCCGACATCGGCCAAACCGGCCGATTAAGCCTTAACGCGACTGCGTCAGCAGTGTGTTGGTTGGCGGCCACAGACCATGACGTTCAAGCCAAGCGTTCTCGCGTGTAAGAAAGACCGTCCGAGTTCGACAGTTAATCGTTCAAGCTATTGATTGCTATAGACCAGCGTTCAAAAACGTGTACTACAAAAGGGAAAGTTGTTGGGGTTGAGTCGGTTTTTTCAGTTCCAGAGCGGCAAAGACGCGATGATGCAAATTGGATAGTTTCGAGATGCCATTTATTGGATTGCTCTGCTTATTGATGCGAATCTGATGCTGCTGAATGCGTCGCAACTGATCCAAGGCACGTTCCGGCGACAGGCCGGTTTCGGCGGCGCTCAGGCGTTGGCGCATGACGCGATAGAGGATCAGTGCCAGGAAGCAAATGCTGGCGTGCGCGCGAATGCGGTCCGGCCGACGATGGAAGACCGGGCCAATCTCGATCTCCGATTTGAGCACCCTGAATCCTCGCTCGATGTCTGCCAGCGACTTGTAGCGGCGGACCACCTCGGGCGGCGACAGATCGGGCGAATTGGTCACCAGCAGGAGCTTTCCGTCCATCAACTCGGCCAGTGCCAAGGACTTCTCATCGATGGTGTAGGCAAACAGCTCACTTTTGAGGTCGACGCGAAGAATGTGCGCCAGACGGGAATCCTTCACTTCATGGTAGAAACGCGCCTTGGCACCGCTATCCGAGCGTTTTTTGCCACGGCTTTTCTGGCCCTCGTCCTGCGCGTCGAGTTTGCCGACCCACGCCGCGGCCTTGGCTTCCAGATCGGTCATCTTCGCCTGCCGCGCCTCGCGCATCAGCGTCGCGGTCTCGGGATCGTGCGCGACGACCAGGCGCAAATCCTTCCACGGCAATTCGTCGATGACTTCGTCCTTGGCGCCCTGGCAATGTTCGGCGTGAAACGGCGTGAGCAGGTCGACAAACTCGCTGTAACGTCGCCCCGGCACGGCCAGCACAAACTCAAGCGGCTCGCCACTTTGTAGTTTGATCGCCGAGAGCGCCTCCAGGTTATCCAGCGACAACAGCCCGCGATCGGCCACCAGAATCACCCGGCGAATCGCCGGAAAGCGCGTCAGGACGGTTTGCAAGGTTGGCAAGAGCGTCGGCGATTCCGCCGTATTGCCGGTGGATACCTCGTGATAGATCGGCACACCCTCACCGGTTTGCACGACGCCGAGCATGAACTGCCGGGCAATCAGGCCTTCCTTGGCCATGCCATATTTGCGCAGATCGTCATCAACGCTAGAGAGGCCTTCGGCACGAATCGTCGTCATATCGTAAAACACGACCGACAAATCCTGATCGATCAAGGGACGCAGCAGCCCCGCGACCACCGCATCGACAGCCTCCTGATGATCCATCAAGGCATCCATGCTACGCAGCAGTTGCTGATGGGTAATCGCCTCGATCGCGACGCCTGGCATCGCGATGGTTTCCAGCCAGCGCAGTACGCCAAGCTTGGAATCCGGATCGCAAAGACGGTTGAAAACCATCACGCGGATCAGCGCTTCAACGTCCGTCGTATGCCGAGTTTTCGTGAACACTCGGCGCAGTTCGCCAAAGCCCAAGGTCTCCCAAAGTTCGGAAAGGGCCCAGACATCACCGAGTGCTCGTGCCGTTTCGAATTCGATTGAGGGGACCGCCTGGCTGAGCAGTTCGGGGCTACGACCGCTGGCCTTGAGCAACCCGGAAATGACGGAATCGAGATCGCCGGCGACCTGGTCGAGGCGCCCCAGGGTCGCCACGGTGCGATGCTTCGCCTTTCCCGTATCGTCTCGATATGCCTCGACGAGTTGCAGGTATTTCCGGGGCCGGAGCGGGTAATTTTTACAAACATGCCTCGACTTTACCAGCGGCATGATGCTTGGCAAATAAAGACAACGATATTAAAGCCGTGCTACTACACGTGTTTTTCAAAAAACAGGCCTCAAACCCGCATGGCTACGTTGGAAAACCTTCAAAAACCCGTGTTTTTTGGGGCGAACTGTCGAACCCGGGAGACCAAGGTCGCATGCTCCCGAGAATGTTCCCGTGCTCGTCAAAATGCTGGAACCATGCCATTTGGTAGAGCCACGCTATTCGCTCGAATGGTGAAGATTCAAAGCACCTGCATTTCAACTCCGGAAATCAACCAACTCAGGGCTGCTGTATCGCTCATTCCTATCGTCGCGTCGAGTTAGATCGAACATTCCCCTTCAGTTGTTTTTTCCAACCGGTGTTCGATAGCCAACAAAGGCGATTCCGGCCGCAAGCACTTGGATCATGAAAATCGAGAATACCGAACCGCTCCAGCCGCCGACCTCGTATGCCAACCCAGCGACCCAGGATCCCGCTGCACCACCAGCGTAATAACTCATATTGTACAGACCGGTCGCCAATGAACGACCCTCGACGACGTTGGTTGCAATGAAACTGAAGGTCGTGGATTGGCAGATGAATACGCCCGAAGAACACACGGCGAGGCCGAAGATGATGGCCGGAACGGAGGGTATGAGAGTCAGAAGCAGGCCAGCGGCAGAAATGACCAGCGCGCCGACAATCGAACGTCGGAACCCGAAGCGGACGATGACTCGTCCGGACAGCGGGGTGACAACGCCCCCGACCAGGTAGACGGCGAAGACATTTGCAAGAGCAGCAGTCGAGAAGTTGAACGGAGCGCTGGCGAGGTGCAGGTTGATATAGGTGAACGTGCTCACCAGCGAAAATAGGACGCAGAAACCTACCGCGCAAGCGGCGAGCAGGCGTGGTCGGCCCAAGTGGCTCCGTAAGGTGCGGAAGGCGCTGCCCACGTTGCGATTAGCGACGAAGTGGCGCGAAGGCGGTAGTAGGAAGGTGGTCAGCACGGCGCCGACGAAGGTGAGCGCCGCGAGAGTAACAAAGGCACCTCGCCAGCCGAGCAGATCCCCGACGTGGCCGGTTATGAAGCGACCGCAGAAGCCGCCGATAACGGTTCCCCCAACGTAGGCGGTAGTCATCCGAGCGATGCTTCCAGAACGAAACTCCTCGGAAATATAAGCGATAAAGACAACAACGATTCCGGGGGTCGCCAATCCCTGAAGAAAGCGCAGCGCGATGATCGAGGAAAAACTGTCGGCGGCCGGAATCAGCGCCGTTGGCACGGACAGCACGAACAGCGAACAACACAGTACAATTTTCCGCCCGAACGCGTCTGACAGCATGCCCATGAACGGCGAGACGAGGGCCATTCCCAGTACCGTGGCCCCTATCGTGAAGCCAGCCTGCACCGGCGATGCATGGAACTCCTTCATCACCAAAGGGAGGACCGACTGCATTGAGTAAACGTTAAGAAAGGCGAAAAAGCCGATCAGCCAGGCAATGAGTTTGGAAGCCGGCTTACTTTCTTCGGGTAAGGACAGGCGGGAGGAGGTATCCGACATCGGGAATTCTTGATCCTATCAGTGGAGCAGTTATGCACGCAGCTTCAATTCGCCATCACTGAAAGAACGACGGGGGCGTCAATGCCCCGTATCGTTAAGTCTCTGGCAAATGGCAAAATAGACTGGAGTCGACGTGCTGAACCAACTAACTTGTTTCAAATGGTGATAAGCATGCGTTGACACCATCAGTCAACAAGTCGGCCAGAGCCGACGTTGAACGCCCTAGTCATGAGCGTCGGTTGTCTACTCGATTGCCGCCACGCACGAAATCGATGTGCAGCACGCGAGCGAAGTCACTCAGCGAATGCCCGCTCGCGTCCCTCTGCGGCAAGTGGAGTTTCTCTCAAGCGGCCGCCCAACGCAAAATGCCCGGCGCTGCGCAGTTCCATTGCGCGGCATTCGCTTGACTGATACACCGCTAGGGAGCCTTGAGACTTGCAAGTTGCGTGGCAGCCATAGACGGCAAGAACTCGACGATTTCATACTCGGCAATTTGTTCTCGATTGAAGGGGTCGTTCAGCACGATGCTTTCAATCTCTGCTCTCGTTTCCGCCTCGGCGAGAATGACTCCGCCGGTACGTGGCTCCCTGCGCCCCGACAACAGAAAGTGACCGGAAGCATAGTAACGCTCCAGAAATTCTCGGTGCTCTCCGACCAAACGGTCAACCTCAGATATCGGCTTGATGTAGTTAAGCAATATGACAAACACGCAGCAATTCCTCAAGTCTTGATGTGTTGGTTGATGCGAGGCTTGGCGCTGGCACCCTATCGAGCTCAGGCGAAGCGAATACGCGTCCCGGTCGAGCGGTCAGTTGGAACGCCTTGTCAGGCAATATCTTCTCGGTAACTGCCTACGTCAATAGTTTATTCGCGTGCGATGCACACTAAGCGTACCGCACGGGCTGCCGATTGCTCTTTTCGCCGTTCGACCGTCATGCGACCGGGGCCATCTGACTATCGGATGACCGTGTCGGCCGCCACCGTCCGCGCGCTCCACAGATGTGAAGCGTTTCAAGGATGGCTTTGCAGACCAATGCTTTCAACGATGCGACCATTGGTCAGGGCGGCCAGGGTTTGCCGTATACCCTCCGCGTAAGACGTCTTGTGAAGCGGCCCGATCAGCCGTTGAAGAGCCGAGTCGTCCATGATCACGGGATCGGTGAGCAGATAATGCATCTCAACCAATTCGCGCAACATCGGAACGAACAAACCGACCAGGCGCAACATGGTCTTGCCCGCCACGCGGAGCTTCAGCTTTCGCCCGGTCTGGCGTTCCATCTCCGACACCAGTTCGCGCTGCGTCGTCACGCCGACGCCGGCGAAGTTCCAGATCTTCCCAAATGCGGCGGGCGTATCGACCAGCTTGGCGACAACCGGCCCGACGTCAGGCACAAAACAGAACTCGTGGGGCAAGTCGATTGGGCCAACCATATCCGCGACGCCACCTTGCACAGCTGCCTTCGCCGCGCTGTACAGATAACTGGATTCCACGCCGGGGCCATAGAAATCCGCCAGACGCAGCACGGTTGCGCGGATTTGGCCATCGGCGTGCGCCTGCATCACAAGGTCTTCCTGGGCCTTGCGCATTCGCCCTTTGAAGGTCTGGGGTTCGCGCGGATGGTCTTCGCGCACCGGCCGCGTTTCCGGCCGACCATACGGATAGACGGTGCCGATGAGGAGGATGTTCTTGACTCCAGTTGCGATCGCACCGGCGAGCGTTTTGCGCATGATCTCTGGATGAAGCGCGAATTTTGTGTAGTCGACGCCTACCAGGTAGATCAGTGTCTCGATGCCCGCAGCGGCGGCTGTGACCGAGGCCGGCGAATCGGGGTTCCAGGTGACGATTTCAGCCAGGGGGTCATTGCCGAACGCCTTGCGCAGGCTTGCTTCGGTGCGCCCGACAACGCGATAGGGTTGGCCGTTGGCGCCTATAGCGGCGGCAATGCTTTGGCCGATGACGCCTGCTGCGCCGAACAATGCGATATTGGTCATGATGATGCTCCTTGGGTTGGGTCTAACGCGGTCTGTGGTGAGGAACAGAAGCGGCGCTCAAAAAGGTGCGCGACATGGCCGAGCGCAGGTAAGGCGGGTTCAAAGCGAAGTCGAGAAGCATCTTCCTCCAGACTTGGACGGCAGCATCGGCAGTAAGACCTCCAAATGAACAAAGTGTGGACGGCCTTGAGGACGAGACAACTAATAGGCCTAACGTGAAAGTTCGTCAGTGCGTTGTCGCACATGCGGTCGTCAAGGAAGCGGCGAATGGTGGTGTTTCAGTATCGCGCTTAGGTTTTGCTCGCGGATAACCTACCCTTCCGTCGCTTTCCGGTTAGCCTAGTTCTAATGTCGGGTGTGCGCCAGTTGAGGCACATCCAAGGTATTGAGCAATACTCCCGTTCGCTGTCGTATTTCCATCCCTGCCGCTTGCCTCGCGACGCAGCGCGACGGCTTTGATCTATTGTGGACATCATGCCTCTTTCCCGAATCGTCCCCGCCGAATATGCGGCCCAATTGGCTGACAAGGCTGCGCACTTCAAACTCGCTCTTGCCCCCTTCGCCCTTTCCGAACCGGCCGTATTTGCTTCGTTGCCGCTGTCTTACCGGCTGCGCGCCGAGTTCAGGATGTTCCACCGTGGCGAGCGGGTTGATTACGCGATGTTCGCCGCCGCCGATCCGAACCGGCCGGTGCCCATCGACGATTTTCCGATTGCCGATAGAACCATTCGCGCCGCTATGCCGCGCCTGCGCGAGTTGTTGCAAGCCGATGAGTTATTGCGTCGTGATCTGTTCCAGACGGATTTTCTCGCCACCTTGAGTGGCGAGTTGTTGATCACGCTGATCTACCACCGGCGGCTCGATGCACCGTGGGAAGCGGCTGCCCAGGCGCTTGCTGCCGCGCTGGAGGTGCAGCTGATCGGCCGCAGTCGAGGCCAGAAAGTCGTCCTCGAGCGCGACTGGGTGCTGGAAGAGTTCGAGCTGGACGGCCGTCGCCTGCGCTTTCGGCAAATCGAAGCCAGCTTTTCGCAGCCCAATGGCGTCGTCAACCGGCAGATGCTTGGTTGGGCCCGCCAGCAGGCTGCCGGCCTGGGCGGCGATCTGCTCGAGCTCTACTGTGGCAACGGTAATTTCACGGTGGCCTTGGCGCCGCTGTTTGACCGTGTGCTAGCCACCGAAGTCAGCAAGACTTCGGTGCACGCCGCGCAATACAACCTCGACGCCAATCAGGTCGGGAATGTTGCGCTGCTCCGCATGTCGAGCGACGAGATCAGCGGTGCGCTGGCCGGCGCGCGTGCGTACCGCCGAATGGAGGGCATGGATCTTGGTCAGTACCGCTTTTCCACCCTCTTCGTCGATCCACCGCGGAGCGGGCTGGATGCGCCGACCCTGGCGCTGGCCGCGGGCTTCGAGCGCATTCTGTACATCTCCTGCAACCAGCAAAGCCTGCTTGAAAACGTCGCTGCGCTGGCGGCCACGCACGCCATTAGCGCCGCTGCAGCATTCGACCAGTTTCCCTATACCGAGCACCTGGAATGCGGTCTGCTGCTGACGCGGCGATGAACAAAGTGAGGCGGTGGTCCCGATTTTGCGGCCAGGGCGACAGCGCCATGGTCGGCTTTGCCCGATGAATGGCACATTGCATCAGCGCGAGGGGAGTGAGCTTTGGAAGTTGTGGCTGTAATCGACTTTGAAACAACCGGCTTGTCACCGGCACAGGGTGACCGTGCTACCGAGATTGCCGCAGTAATCCTTCAGGACGGCAAGGTGGTGGATCGCTATCAGAGCTTGATGAATGCGGGGGTGCGCATCCCCGCATTCATCGAAGCGCTCACCGGAATCTCCAATGACATGATTCGCTCGGCGCCGCCGGTGGCTGATGTCATGCGTGAAGTTTCCGCGTTCATCGGCGACTACCCCCTGGTTGCCCACAATGCCTCGTTCGACTGCAAGTTCTGGGATGCCGAACTGGCCCGCATCAACCAACGGAGACGCCAGGAGTTCGTCTGTTCATTGTTGCTGTCGCGTCGTCTGTTGCCGCAGGCGCCAAGCCACAAGCTGGGGGCCTTGGTCGCGTTCGCCAGGCTGCCGGTGGCGGGGCGTGCGCACCGGGCCTTGGCCGATGCCGAGATGGCCGCGAGCCTTATGGTTCGTCTGGAAGAGGAATTGCGCAGCCGGTATAAGGTCCGCAATGTGTCGCATGCATTGCTGCGCAAAATTCAAGGCGCCCCCAAAGCCAAGCTGGAGCAGTGCCTGGAACGCCATCAATAAGCGCGGCAGTCATAAACCAAGAAGCCCATGCGTTTCAGGCATGGGCTTCGTAAATCTTGGACCAAGGCACTCATGGCCTTGGTGTGCGGCTTTTCGCCGTTCGGGTGTTACTCAGTCTTCTCTAGAAACTGCGGCGGACTATCAACCATTGAACCTCCAGTCGCTTCAAAAACCACCGTTCCGACCGAACCTGAAACCAGTCGGAACTCAACTTCAGATTACTCCTATGCGAAGGAATGTCCAGCCTAGCCCCTGGCGAAAGGTTTCTTACCGCATGGACAGCATGGCTGCCGGAAATGCGCAGGCACCGCCAATGGTGCAGAATGGCCATCACGGGTGCCTGTGAGGCTAGCGCATTCATGCGCCGCAGGTGTGAAGGTGCGCATCACTCGCCAGCGTACGGTCGGAAGACTTCGCCCGACCCAGTGATGCGGACATAGCAGCCGGGGTAACGTCCGGCCACCCGTGATTTTCTGGCCGGGCCGAGGTTAAGTCCGTCGGCCGGTTTGAGTGAGGGGCCGCTACGCGTGGCTTACTTGCGGCAGCAATCCTTGACTTCAACATGACGCGGACACGTGATCAGATGGTCATTGACCATGCCGGCCGACTGCATGAACGCGTAGCAGATCGTCGAGCCGACGAACTTGAAGCCGGCTTTCACCAGTGCTTTGCTCATCGCGTCCGCCTGCACCGTCTTGGCCGGCACCTCATCTAACGCCGTCCAGTGGTTCTGGCGCGGGGCGTCATCGACGAAGCGCCAGAGGAAATCGCTGAAGGCCTGTCCATCGGCGGTCAGCGCGAGGAAGGCCTTGGCGTTGTGGATGGCGGCGGCGACCTTGGCGCGATTGCGGACGATGCCCGCATCGGCCAGCAGCGCGGCGACTTTTGCGTCGTCGTAGCGGGCGACCAGCGCGGGATCGAAGCCGTCGAAGGCGCGCCGGTAGTTTTCCCGCTTCTTGAGGATGGTCGCCCAGGACAAACCGGCCTGCGCGCCTTCCAGGATCAGCAGTTCGAAGAGCGCGCGGTCGTCGTGCAGCGGCACGCCCCATTCGGCGTCGTGGTAGGCGCGGTAAAGGTCGAAACCTTCACACCAGGGGCAACGTTCCATCGGCATCTCCTCGGCCCTAAAGCTTGAGTCTACCGCCGGCCGTCGGGGCATCACACGTCCTTGGCAAAGTAGGGCAAGAGCGCCTTGGCCGCCTTGATTCTCTGGCGCGCGCTGGCCGACGGGTCGTTCATCACCGCCAGCAGGAAGCTTTGCGGGTCGCTGTAATGGCTGCCGACCTTAAGCGTTGCAGGCGCGTGGCCGGCGCCGGGCGGCGTGGCCGTTTCGCTGGGCAAACTGGCGGCGCGTTCGCCGGGGGCGCGCTCGGGCTTGGCCGCCGCTTCGTCCGGTGCCTTCAGAGTGGCCAGCGCCCGTTGAAAATCTCCGGCCTTGATGCTTTTCAGGCTGGCCAAGATGTCCGCCTGGCGGTCCATGTTCGGTGCCATTTCCAGCCCGGGTGCGTCGACGAACATGGCGCCCAGGCTGGGCTCGATGAAGGCTGACCATTTGCCGGTCGCCCCGTGCCGGGCGGGCGCCAGCGCGATGAGGCGCGGCACAGCGGAAATCAGCTTGGCGCTACCTGGCCGAACTTGGAGATTGGCTGCGGTAATGTCCGGCAGATACTGGTGGCGGAGCGCGTCGAGGAATCCCCACGCCTGTGCGACGGGGACCGGCGCGGCGAGCGAAAACCAGAGTCGATAGCCCTGTCGCCCGGAAATGGAGAGCGCCGGGGCAGGCAGGTCCAGTTCGTCCTGTACCGCCCGATAGAGGCTGGCCACCTGTTCCCAGTCGCGCGCCGTTGCGAAACTGATAACCATGGCGCGCACCAAGCCGGTCGCGCTGACCGGGTTGAGCGCGACGCTTCTGCGGCCGGCCAGGCTCTCGGCGACGACTTCCTGCGTCAAGATGCCCACGGCCGGGTCGCTTGTATCGCCGCCCTCGCCCGGCTCCTCGCTCTGCCATTCCTGGTTGTCGAGGAAATAGAGCCGTTCTAGCTCGCTAATCAGTTTGTTCATGCATCACCAAAAAAGAAGGTCTGGGCGCGTCGCGGGCGATCGGTCGGCCAACGCCAATGGCCGGAGCTTACCTCAGACACCCGTCCAAAGCGGCACCGGGCGGCGAGCCGGCGGGGCGCCACGTGAGATAATCCGGCGCTTACGGTCGCCACGCTGCTCGCGCCCCAGCGGCAAGGCGTTGCGGCCCGGTCTTTTCTGGAGTTAGCTGATGGAACTTGAACGCCTGTTGCGATCGCAGGGCTTTGGCAGTCGGCCAGATTGCCGCGAACTGATTTGTACCGGGCGCATCACCGTCGCCGGCGAGCCCTGTGACGATCCGTACGCGGATTTCGCGCCGGTCGAGGGCCTGCCCTTCACCGTCGATGGCCGGCCGTTGGTTTTCCGCAAGCTCGTCTATCTGGCGATGAACAAGCCGGCCAACTACGAGTGCTCGCACAAACCGAAGCACCACCCGAGCGTCTATTCGCTGTTGCCGCAATTTCTGCTGACGCGCGACGTGCAGGCGGTCGGTCGGCTCGACGAGGACACCACCGGCCTGCTGCTGCTCACCGACGACGGGCAGTTCATCCACACCTACAGTTCGCCGAAGAAGAAGATTCCGAAGGTCTATGAGGTGACGGCGAAGCATCCAGTCGATGACGCGCAGATCGCCGCCCTGCTCGCCGGCGTGCAGCTGAACGACGAGCCGGCGCCGATCGCCGCGGCGGGCTGCGGACGGCTCGGCGAGCGGCTGCTCCGGCTGACCGTCACCGAGGGCAAGTACCATCTGGTCAAGCGCATGATCGCGGCGGCCGGCAACCGGGTCGAGGCGCTGCATCGCGTCTCGGTCGGCGGCTTCGTCCTGCCGGCCGCGCTGCCGCTCGGCGAGTGGATGTGGCTGGAGGCGGCGGATCTGGCGCGGCTCGCGCAACGCGACTGAGTTGTGCCGTGTCGATGCGTTGCCGGCGCGCGCCGCCGGGCGCATGATTGGACGCTTGTCGATCAACTCAAGGAGAAAATTGTGCAGAGTGTACTGATCATCGTGCATGCGCCGGCCTATGGCAGCGAGCGCATGTTGAGCGCCTTGCGCCTGGCCACGGCGATTGCCGGGCAGGAAGGCGAAACCGTCGATCTGCGGCTGTTCATGATGTCGGACGCGGTCACCGTCGGCCTGCCCAACCAGGCGCCGGCCGACGCCGGCGGCGGTTTGCAGCAGATGCTGGAAGCGCTGCTGCAGCACGGCGCGCAAATCCGCCTGTGCCGCACCTGTGCCCTGGCGCGCGGCGTGGCCGACGCGACGCTGATTCCGGGAGTATTGATCGGCACGCTGCCCGAGCTGGCCGAATGGACGCTTGCCGCCGACAAGGTGATCACCTTTTGAAGCGCGCGATGCGATGACGCTCACCGAACTGCGCTACATCGTGATGCTCGCCCGCGAGCGGCATTTCGGCCGCGCTGCGGAGAAGTGCCACGTCAGCCAGCCGACCCTGTCGGTGGCCTTGAAGAAGGTCGAGCAGCGCCATGGCGTCGTGCTCTTCGAGCGCTCGTCGGCCGAGGTGCGGCTGACGCCGATCGGCGCGCAGATCGCCGCGCAGGCCGAGCGCGTGCTCGAGGAAGCGAACAAACTCAAGGAAATGGCCGCGCAGGGCAAGGACCCGCTGCTCGGGCCGCTGCGCCTCGGCGTGATCTACACCATCGCGCCCTATCTGCTGCCACGCCTGATCCCCGCCCTGCACGCGCGGGCGCCGCGCATGCCGCTCTACCTGCAGGAGAACTTCACGGTCAGCCTGAGCGAGCAGCTGCGCCGGGGCGATCTGGACGTGATCGTCGTCGCCCAGCCGTTCAGTGAGCCGGGCGTCGTGACCCGCGCGATGTATGACGAGCCCTTCCGCGTCGCGCTGCCGGTCGGTCATACGCTGGCCGCGCAGAGTGAGATCGACCCGGCACAGGTGGCGGCCGAGAACCTGCTGCTGCTCGGGAGCGGCAACTGTTTTCGCGATCAGGTGGTCGACGCCTGCCCGCATCTCTCCGAGCCGGGCGGCGTCGCCGGGGCGCTCGAAGGAAGTTCGCTGGAGACGGTGCGCCACATGGTGGCAAGCGGCGCCGGCATGTCGGTGGTACCGGCCTCAGCCGCCGAGGCGTGGCCGCAGGACGGCACGCTGCTGCAGATTCGCCCGTTTACTCAGCCGGCGCCCAGCCGGCGCGTGGTGCTCGCCTGGCGAGTGACCTTTCCCCGGCCGCAGGCGATCGACGCGCTGTTCGCCGCGATCCTCGACGCGCCGCCGCCGGGGGTGCTCGCGCTCTCATAGCCGACAGCTATGGTTTGAATGGTTATAATCAATTGGCGTGTTGCCGCGGGCGTGTCTACGATACGCCTCACGAGCTCTCAAGAAACACCACCCAAGTGATTGATTTGTAATCATGGGCTCAAACGGGTTGTTCGGAGATAACGAGTTTCATGCCCATTTTTTCGGCGCGCTGTGCCAGCTGC